>ENA-UOOK01000582-UOOK01000582.1-fermentation-metagenome-genome-assembly--contig:-NODE-582-length-48553-cov-11.633469_pt1 | contig 48553 bp, 40 predicted proteins | sample MGYA00245777_ERZ724023 | MGnify/ENA primary metagenome ERZ724023 (study PRJEB28704, sample SAMN03018312) | fermentation metagenome | biome: anthropogenic terrestrial biome; feature: soil; material...
TTGTTGGATTCAAACGCAGATGGATAAAATGGATATGGTCTTGAATATATTACAGAAACCATGGTATCAATTCCATAATAGTCCATAACCACAGTGCCTAAATCAGCAATGGTCTGAGTCAATTCACTTCTATTATCATTAAAAGGAACTAAAAAATCATTTAACCCGGCACTTAAAAATATAGAAATAAATATTGTATCATTATTATCTGATATATCAACATCTATATTATCAATCAAGATAGACTTATCATCAACATACAAGTTACTATTATTGGAAATTAAATAATCACCCATTTCTTCCAATGTCATTAATGAACCCTGTGAAGAAAGTGTTATATTAGCAGTTTCCGCAAATTCTGATTCACCGTTACCTCTTACCGCTGTAACACTAATATATACTGTTTCATTTTCATCAAATCCACCATATTCGAGACAAGAATCAGGGTACCAGTGCCACTTATCGCTGCCATTTTCATCTACTATTAAATAATATTTATCTATAGAATTATCGTATACAAATACCCTGTAATAATCAGCCTCTGGAATACTATCCCAATATATTGAAATACTGCCTGCACCAATTTGTGTTAAAGTTACATTTGTAGGTTTTTCAATATAAGTTACATTATTATATAAATCATCTAAACTATAAGATAAATCCTTAGGCATTGATTTAAATATATTAATAGGAACTGCAAACCCAATGTTTTCGCCTTCTTTATATCCGCTTAAAATCACTCCTACTACCTTGCCATAATCATTAATTAAGGCACCGCCTCTGCTTCCGCGACTTATGGGAGCTGATATTTGTATTAAATCCTTTCTGTTTGAGCTGATTATACCGTTAGACAATGTATTGCTCAAACCAAGAGCACTGCCTATTGTATATATTTCCTCTCCTAATTTAATATTGTCAGAATCACCGATTTCCAAGAAAAACTCATTTTTTTTATCTATTCTAATCAATGCAAGATCATTTATGTCATCATATCCTTGCACTGTTACCTTTCCATTATAAATGCTGCCATCATCATCCATTACTTCTATACTTTTTGCTCCGTCAACCAAAAGAAAATTTGTAACTATACTGCCATTAGAATCTATATAAAATCCGCTTCCGGACCACATGAAATCATCATATCCCGTAGCCTGCAGCATCACTACACCCTTAGATAATTCTCCGATTTCATTAGCTGTAAGCTTCTTCTCTTCTTCTTGATTTAAAACTAATAAATTCTGAGCCTCTTCCTTCGACAATACTCCTTCGTCTACAAGCTTTTCTAAAAGTGTATTATTTCCGCCCTTAACATTAAATTGAAGCGTATCATATGTAGTTTTTGCAACATAATCCCTTATAAATGGTCCATTGTCAATTTTATTTAAAATCTCATCATCCAATAATTCAATTGTCTTTCCATATGATATAGCATTGTCCCAAGAAAAGTCAGCATTGTTTGTATCGCTGTATCCCAAGGCTCTCAATAAAAAGGTTATATAGGACTTACCGTTTAATACATCGTTCGAACCAAACAAACCATTGCCTAATCCCTTTGTCAGATTATTTTTATACGCATAATTAACATATCCTCTGCCCCAATCCGGCACATCTGTGAAGGCAGAAGGCTCCTGGCTCATTTTTAAAGCTTCTGCTTCCTTGCCAAGAAGCCTTATAAGCATTATCAATCCTTCTAATCGTGTTGGCTGACGTTCTAACTCATAACCATTTTCAGTTCCCTTAAAAACTCCTATCGTAGAAAGTTTTTCAGCATACATTTCATAGGATGCTCCAAAAGCAGTAATATTTGTTATTAAAACAATGGTAATTATAAACAAAAACACCTTTAATTTTTTCATATTTTCCCTCCATTATTATTACATAATTATTTTTCCGGATATTCTATTTTAATATTAAATTATACATCCCCTTCATACTCTACTATACTTCTATCATTCGTAACATTTCCGTCACCGCTTACAGGTATAACTTCACCTAAAATAGAAGCCGGCGGTTTAATAATGCATTTAACAAAATCCTTTGCTCTGGCTATAATCTCTCTTATTTCCCTGAGCTCCTGACCTGCATATATTGTCGGGGCAGCAGAAACTCCGTATGCATCAACCCCAAGGGAATCAGAAATGTATAATGCCCGGTAGAGATGATATTCTTGAGTAACTACAATAATTTTTTCAACCTGAAAAATTTCCTTTGCTCGATAAATGCTGTCATAGGTTGAAATGCCTGCATGATCCATAAAAATATTTTCTGACGCAATACCCTTGTCAATAGCATATTGCTTCATTGTATTTACTTCATCATACCCCTTTTTGGTATTATCCCCGCTCATTAATAGTCTATCTGAAGCACCCAAATCATACAGAGCTATTCCCTGCAAAAGCCTGTCTTTAAGCATGGGACTTGGTGTTCCGTCCGCCCTGACACCGGCTCCAAGAACAATAATACAATCTGCATTTAAACTGACAGATTCATCTGCTGATATAATTCTATCCTCAGCTGAATTCTTAACATGTGCATCGATTACGATAATAGTTGTAAATAATATTAATAATAATAAAAATAAATATCTGATTATTGTTATTAATCTCTTAATACGATTTTCCATTTTTCGACCTTCACTATTCAGACTATGCATCCCTATTTAAACAAATCTCACATCTGCAGGTTTTCTGTTTACTGTTCTTTGATATTCCACATCAGGATAACCAAGAACAAATGAAAGTATTAATTCCTCATTATCCTTCATGCCGATTAGCTTTTTAATTTCACTGTTTAAATCAGCTGCCCTTTTAAAGAATCCAATATAACAAGTCCCAAGCCCTAATGTATCAGCCAGCAATTCCATTCTTGAGGCTGCAAGACCGGCATTTACATCGGCAAATCCTGATTTTTCTTCACTTACAATAACTATAAGAGCCGGAGCATTAAAAAACAGCTTGTCTATTTTTTCATTTTTAAATTAACATTAAAATCAACCGTTGCATTTTCAGGCTTTCCTACAATAAATATTTTTACTTTTTTATTTTTTAAAAGCAGATGTCTTGCAAGAGCAAGTCCATCTCCGCCGTTATTTCCTCTGCTGCAAACAACCGTATAGTGGTTTAAATTTAAATCTATGTTCTTTATAACCTTTAAGGCTGCATTTTCCATTAATACAATACTTGGAATGCCAATTATATTAATGGCACGACTATCTGCTTCTTTCATTTCTTGGCACAACTTATCAAATCCATAATCCTTCTCCTAAATTCCCTCTTTTAACGTTTTACTGCTGTTTTGCTCATTTTTGAAAACTCACCAATACGATACAAAGTCATAATTTAAAAACTCAACACTAATTTGAGCAAACATCATTCTTAGATGTCAATTATTGTGTTCACATTATTATTCTCTAACAATTCAAAGAATTTTTGAGCACTTCTTTTTGTAACCCTATAGTATATAATTTAGCCATAACTTATACTCTCACTTTCATCTTTATAACCAATTTCTTCATTTCTTAGATCTTATGCATCCTTAATCAATTGTCCGTAATCTTTATTATCATCAAAAATTGAAAATTGATTTCTTGTACTAAATACTTATCAAGAAGTCTTTCTTCTAATTCGCCTTGCAAAAGAATTTCGTTTGATTTTAGTATATTTTTAACCTCAAATATTCGTTTATAAAATTCACGCACAATCCGCATTAATAGATCCATGCTCAATCCACAGTCTCCTTGATATTATTTAAGATAAGCTCTGCAAACTGCTTTCTAAACTTCTCGTTAAAATCCTCTAAATTTCTAAAATTTTCACCAATATAGGTTTCCATTTTTTCAATCGCGTCATCTCTCTCATATAACTCTTGAAGGCCATTGAAATAACCTTTTACATGTTCAAGACCCGTCTTTCTATTTTCATAAGCAAACACGTTGCCAAACAAAGGATAATTAACTACGGTCTCAATTAAAGCTTCAGTGGTCATGCAGTCTAATATATCCTCCGGAATTTGACAAGCTTCAGCCATTTCCGGCAGCGACTTCAATTTCTTCCACTCTTCCATTCCAGGTACGACCGGATATTGATAAGCTTCGGTAATTGTCTTCTCGCACCCTACCATAAATATTAAAATACTACAAAAGATACAAAACACTGCTATGTTTTTCCGTCTCATATTAACTCCCTTGGACTTCCTGTTAATACTAAAACTTTCATGTTTACGCTCCTTACTGATTCTTTATTTGTTCAGCCCTTTCTACTCTGTCTTAGACAGGTCGTAATAAAATTGGTTTTCTTGGCGTAAGCTATAATCACTTTCCATAACCTCAATAATTCTTTTCTTGATTTTTTGACTAAACTTTTTCTTGTTCAACAAATCAAACAGCAAATCAAATACTATATTACTATCACACTCATATAATCGTTCCAGCAATAATGTATATAATTGCCTGGTAGTGTTATTTGACGGACTTCTTTCAAGTTCATATACATATGCCTCTATTACCCTTCTGTCTGATTCATATCTGGAAAGCATATCAATTATATCTTTTCTAAGATAAACTTCCTCCAGACTTTCCGCAGGACCCAGGCTTAAATAATATTTGAGTAATATTTCAAAGGCCCCCTGATTCCCAATATATACATAAGGTGAAATTGCATTTATTGCTCTTTTCACAATATTTATATCTGTATTATATAAATATTCTATAATTTCATCAACATTTTGATTTTTTTTATTCTCATACCAAAGATATTCAACTATATCCTCGCCTTCCGGTATCTCTACGACTTCTATTTCTTCAAATAATTCACAGGCTTCCCTTAGACCTTCAATTCGATTCTGCAAATATAATTCACGACAGCAAGAGAAACTGTCACTTTCAAAAATCTCATCCAAGTAAGTTTCAAATATTTCAGTATTATTCATACATACGCCATATTCCCACTCATCACCATCCTGATGATAAAAAGTGCAATTTTGGCAAGTTCTATCATATTCTATATCATCATCTTCTAAATCATCTTCAAACATATTATTTATCCTTTCTTTGTATTCTGTATTTTCTTCCTTGATCATGCTATCTGATTTTATTATTACCCCTTCAGCAACTTTATAGACTTTTCTTTTCTCATTTTTCTTGCCATTACTTTATATTGCACACCGCTCCTTTTAAGCTATACCCGGCGTTATAGCCGTAATTAATAAATTTAATTTCACAGCAGTTTTTCACTCCACTCGGCTTCTTTGAATCCAACTAAAACAACTTCACCACCAATAAGTATCGGTCTTTTAACCAGCATTCCATCAGTTGATAACAATTTGATTTGCTCTTCATCAGACATATTCCCTAATTTTTCTTTTAAGTTTAAATCCCTATACAGCATTCCACTCGTGTTAAAGAACCTCTTTAATGGGTATTCGCTTTTTTCAATCCAGTTCTTCAACTCACTCTCATTTGGGTTTTCTTCTTTTATAGGTCGCTCAACAAAATCTATATCGTTTTTCACCAGCCAATCCTTGGCTTTTTTACAAGTACTTCATCTTGAATAACAAATAAATGTATACTTCATTTTCCCTCCTGATTTTCATAAGTATTTACTGACTTCTTTTATGCTTAACTTTGATAAGTTACTATTGTCAATAAAGCTTCTTACCCATTCCTTGTTGGTTTTTGAATATTCTCTAAGTGCCCATCCAATAGCCTTATCAACAAAAAACTCATTTGTATCTGAATTGTTTAATATTGCCTTGCTTAAAAAATCCGTATCCGTTTTTCCCTTATATTTTAATTGAAACAAAATCGAGACTCTTTTCAGCCAAATATTGTCTGAAAAAATCCACTTATCAATAACCTCTTCCTTGATGTGAGGATATTTCATACAAATATAACCGACTATGGGGCTTATGGCATCCGCGCTGTCCCACCAGGATTTTGTCATTATTAGTTCTTCCATTTTATCCATATCATCAGCAGTTTATATAATTATAGTTTAATTCTATAATAACTTCAAAATGCGAACCGCCTTTCTGCTGGTGGCTCCATTATTATCTATGTATTTATTCATATATTATTTCTATTAACAATATGAATAGTACTTTTGGAACTTGCTCTTCGGTTTATCAGGAATAGTCATTTTTATTCTGCCCTCTTCAATCAAAGGAGAAATATATGTCTTTATAAAATAGCTTGGTGTTTCAAATCCAAATTTTTCCGCAAGTTCTTCCCTTGAACGCGGCGTAATGCAGAAATCTAAAATTCTCTGTTTGAAATCGGAATCTTCGTCTTGGGCTACTGTCTTTTTATAAAATATTACCTTAAAAACTCCTCGTCTATCAATAAATATAGGTGCAGGCATTCCTGCTTTTTTTAGTTCCGCTATAATAGTAGGAATACCAGAAAACCGATTTTCTGTATCAATCATAATTTCTAATGCTCCTGCTATATATGGATTCCTTGTATCTGCAGCTACTTTCCCTAAATCATCTATGGTTATTCTGCCATAAAGTCCTCCCGGATTTTCTAATTCCAATCTGTCCTCATACATTACTAATCTTATAGGAGAACGTTCTGTATGGACACTGTAATCCCTGTGTATTAGTGAATTCAGTATGATTTCCCTAACTGCTTTTATTGGATATTCCGGCTTGTCAGCACGAGTCCCATTTTCATTTATAATTGTTTTCACTTTCATGTTTCTTCGAACAAATGCTAATGTACCTTCAAGCATTTGTGATATTGTACCTTCAATACGTTTATTATCTATAAAACGTTCTCCGTCCACGCCAAGTTCACCTATTTTCTTGCCCTGCACCAACATTGCGGTTACACTTAGCTGAGGAAAAAATTCTTGCGGATATTCTCCAAGTAGCATAAGACCTGCCAAAGTAGGAAAACCCTCCTGACTTATACCCTGAGTTTCCATTATTCGTTCATCATCAAGATTAGTTAAATTTATCTTTTGTCTGCGCAACTTTATCAGATATTCAGTTATATTGTCTTTTTTCAAATACTCCATTGTTGCTCTATCAACAGTACGAAGCTCATCATGTATCCTTTTTTTAAAGGCCTCATAGCTATAAATTTCATACTCTGTCATAGGCTGGTCAGAATCACCAACACGAATGTATGACCCTCGCAATCTGCCTGCCCCTTTATAAAAACACGGTTTATCATAAATATCACACTCTGAAATTTCCGCACTAACTACCAGTTTACCCGCTACTTGAGCTACGGTAAATAATGGCCTTACCACAGGCTCCATTTGCACGGATTGTTCTACTACTTTTTTCTGAAGTTCTTGAGCATCATAGACACCTGTCACTTCATAACCGGAATCTTCATCTATACCAAAAATAATTATCCCGCCACCGATTTGATTAGAAAAACTAGATAAAGTATCATAAAGTCTTGATGGCGTACCACCAGATGCCTTCTTTATTTCTATATACTGTTTTTCACATTTTTCAGTAGTAATCTTATTAACTAATTGGACTAATTCTTCTTCTAACAAATTACCCCCTCCTTTACAATTCATACTCTACAATACCATAATTTTATGCAAATTTCAAGATTTTATACAAATTTTATATATTTTATTGAAATTTTACATAATTTTATGCAAATTTTATATATTTTATTGAAATTTTACATAATTTTATGCAAATTTTATCAAATATATTAGAATTTTTTTATAATTTTTTAATAATTGCAATCTAACCCATACTAACTTATCTATTTCTATAGTTTCTTTGTCATAATTATCTGACAGGTATACTGCTCATGCTAATCTAAAAATAGGTCAGTAGGCCATCGAAAACTTGTCAATATCAGTATATTCGCTTCAATCTTTGCTCTATTTACCAGTATAGTTTGGTTTCATGTTCCAACATCAGTCAGCCCTCAGAGTTTATTAATAAAAGAAGGCTGCGGATTGCCCGCAGCTATATTCCTCCTTATTTTTATTGTGTAACGAACATCCCTGTTAAGTATTAGTATGCTCTCCAGCCTCCATCAACGGCAATGCATTGACCGTTTACAAATGATGCATCATCGCTTGCAAGGAAAACGGCAACTTTTGCAATTTCACTGCCTTCCCCTGTTCGAGGATTAAGTGCCATTCCTATTCCGGTTCGTTTTGCACCATCCATATTAATATTCTTCATGGTTTCAGTGCTGCCTATCTCTGTAGTTATAGCTCCGGGGCATATTGCATTACATCTTATATTTTTCAGAGCATACATAAATGCTGTATTTTTGGTTAATCCTACCACTGCATGCTTGCTTGCTGTGTATACAGCACCTGCAACACCGCCGTATAATCCTCCGACGGAAGCTATATTAATTATTACTCCGCTGCCAACTTCTTCGAAATGTTTTACAGCCTTTCTCATAGCATATAATGTTGATTTTACATTTAAATCAAATACTTTATCAAATATTTCATCTTTTACATCACCAACTGCACTCATGTCATCCATAATACCTGCATTATTTACTAAAATATCCATACTGCCAAACTGTTTTACCGCTTCATCAATCATTCCATTTACTTTTTCGCTGTTAGTTATGTCTGCAGAATATGCCAGGACTTTACCTTCAAAATCTTTTGTTTGCTCAACCAATTCACTCAGTCTTTCGGCTCGGCGTGCAACTGCTACAACATTTGCACCCTCCTTGGCAAAATAATAAGCAATTTCTCTTCCCATGCCTGAACTTGCACCTGTAACAACCGCAGTTCTTCCTTTTAGCTTCATTGAATCCTCCCTTAAATGAAATTTATTTTAATATCATAATACCCTCTTTCAAGTGCGTTAAACAAATATCCCTATTTTGCAAAAATTGTTTGTAATGTTGCATAAATATGATATACTTAAATTAATTAAATAAAATATTTTAATTACGGGAGGAGGTGTGAAATGCAAAACTTTACATTTAAAAAGTTATCTATCGCTGACTTTGAGAAAATAAAACCAGAGACTGGTATAGTTTATGAACTAATTGACGGTCAAGTAGTAATGTCTCGACCAACAATTCATCATCAACGGTTATTAACCAAATTAAGCAGTGAATTGCATCAACACTTTAAAAATACATCCTGTGATACTTATTCAGAAATAGAAATAAAATTAAATGAAGACATTTTAGTTCCAGACATATCTATAATATGTGATAATACGAAATTTACCAATCAAAGATATAATGGTGCACCTTCATTGGTAATAGAAATATTAAGTCCTTCAAATCAATACAATGACACCTTTGTAAAATTAAATAAATATGAAATTTTTGGAGTATCTGAATATTGGATAGTTGATCCTATACGAGAAATTATTACTTTATATAACTATAAAAATAAACAAACGCTAACCTTTTCAAATAATGAAGTTATAAAATCCATTATATTTCCTGAATTGGAAATAAACTTAAATGAGATATTCTAATAAGCTCAAAACCCTTTAGAATTATCCCGGTTTAATGATTGTATTCTTTTAATTCTTAAAAACTTTCTACAAATATCTTCCCAGTCAGTTAATGCTTTCTTCCATGTCATAATATCCTCGCGGTCATTTTCATTTTGGAACTCTTCTCCTAAAGCATAACATAAAATTTTTCCTTTGTAATCTTTCCTGTTACATAATAACTGAATTGCCAATCGTAAGCAGAGTAGATAAGAAATCCCTATTTTTATTTTTATTTTTAATCTTAAGATAATTATACCCAATTTGAGGTTATTAATCTTTGATTTCTATCAATTCCAAGAAATATTATTTATTAAAAATTTTAAGGAGTGCCTAAAACGCATGAAACTATTATTGTATATTTCAACAATCATAATTCATCGAAATCATTAAACTCATTCTCTTTTTTTGCATTGTATTTGGAATCATTGTAATAAATATTCAATTTTTTTAAATTTACAACCCACAAATAAATTACAAACGGTATAAACAAAATCATAAGCAGTTGAATGTTTGACATTAATATAAAATCGAAAACTCCATGCATTATTGCCGGCACCGATAATGATTTTTTAAAGAAATACCGATGCTCTTCCGGAGTCGATGAAAATTTAGCCAATGAAAGATAATACCCCATTGTAACAGCAAACAGCATGTGAGCAGGGACAGAAATAATAGCCCTGTAATACCCCACTGATTCAACGTCCGAAAATGCGAATACAACATACATTATATTTTCGATAGTTGCAAAACCTAATGCCGCCATTACACAGTAAACTATGCCATCAAGCTTTTCATTGAATACAGGATTAAAGTATACATACTTTAGTACAACTTTCCTTTTCATGTACTCTTCAGTTAAGCCGGCAACAATAAAAGCTGTATAAGCAGCACCCAAAACGCCTCCAAATATATTGAAAAATAATAAGAAGTTCTCAATAATTATTGTAGGAAAAACATAAACAGCACCAAAAATAAACACCTTTAATAACATACCTATAGGCTCTCTGTCGTGTCTGTCAAACCAATAAAAAATCAATGCCAACGCTATTCCCGGCGTTATTGCCGTAATTAACAAATTTAATTTCACAGCTGCTTTTCACTCCACTCGGCTTTTTTACAGGTGCTACATCTTGAATAACAAATAAAAGTATACTTCATTTTTTTCTCCTGATTTTCATAAATATTTACTGCCTTCTTTTACGCTTAACTTTGATAAGCTGTTATTTTCAATAAAGTTTCCTACCCATTCCTTGTTGGTTTTTGAATATTCTCTAAGTGCCCATCCAATAGCCTTATCAACAAAAAACTCATTTGTATCTGAATTGTTTAATATTGCCTTGCTTAAAAAATCCGTATCCGTTTTTCCCTTATATTTTAATTGAAACAAAATCGAGACTCTTTTCAGCCAAATATTGTCTGAAAAAATCCACTTATCAATAACCTCTTCCTTGATATGAGGATATTTCATACAAATATAACCGACTATAGGGCTTATGGCATCCACACTGTCCCACCAGGATTTTGTCATTATTAGTTCTCCCATTTTATCCATATCATCAGCAGTAAATAAATTTTTTACTGCATCCATATAAGTAATTGACAAATACTGAAACTCCCTTTCCGGCAGCTCAAAGCATTTATCAATAAACTCCCAGTCAATTTCTTTGGCTTTTTTGCTTTCTTTTATAAACTCCTTTGATAATTCCATCCTTTCAGGTTTTTTCATTCCCAAGAAATCAAAGTTATTTTTCATATACTTAGCCATGGGAACAGCCAATTCTTGATTTCTGTTTTTATAAAACAGCTCAATAATATAATAATTGTTCATAAACTATTTCCACCTTCTCATATATCTAAATACTCATAAAAAAATATACTATCATCACTATCTAAGCTACTAATTTAAAAACTGTTCCTCCCAGCACCCCCACGAGCGAGCCGAACCCCACACATATAGCTCGTTTGATTTCTTTGCCATAAAGAATTTCTGCTGTAACCGAGCCGGCAAATGGACCTAATATAATTCCTAATTGAAGCAATAATATAACTTGTTTATTACATCAACTGAATCTTTTTCAAATTTTATAATCTAAATCATTGTCTTCGCACCACTCTATAGTAATTTTTTCTAACGCTTTCCTTTTGAAGTCATACCAATCTTTCTCTATACCAAAATAATTTATCGAATCTTTAAATCTTCTAAAGGCACCTTATTTATCCCTTAACGCAAGCTATAATCACTTTCCATAACTTCAATAATTCTTTTCTTGATTTTTTGACTATATTTTTTTCTGTTCAGCAAATCAAATAGCAAATCAAATACTATATCATCCTATATAAACGTTCCAGCAATAATGTATACAATTGCCTTGTGGTGTTATTCGAAGGAGTTCTTTCAAGTTCATTTACATATGCTTCTATTACCCTTCTATCTGTTTCATAGCGGGAAAACATATCAATTATATCAAACCCTATGTCATCATCTTCTAAATCATCTTCTAAATAATCTTCAAACATATAATTTATCCTTTCTTTACGTCAAAATCTTTTATGCGCCGCAGCATTTTTTGTACTTCTTGCCACTTCCACATGGACATGGCTCATTTCTGCCTATTTTTTCTTTTTTCAAAACTTTATCTTTATTATTAAGCATAGCATTGAATTTCTTTAACTTTTCTGTTTGGTCCGATTCATTATAAAGATCTAATAACCTCTCTACTATATCTTCCCTATCTCTTACTCCTGGATTATTTAGGGCTCTTAATAATAACGCTTCCCCTTTTTTGAAATCAGGACTTTTCCATGTGTCTAGCCAGTATTGATCAGACCATCCAATCCATCCCCATCCCCAGTTGGGATCTTCATTAAGGTGTGCCTCAAATAGCTCTTCACCCTTTTTAATATTACCCATCATAAAATAAGTCTCTGCTATTGCTCTCTTTGCATTTTCAGCAGTAAGTTCATCATCATCCTCTAAAAAATCTAAAACAAACTTATTAAAATCTATTCTGATCTTGCCGTAAGAATCTAAAATCTCAGGATCTTTAGAATTTGAAACTATAGTAAGTAAACTATTCTCAAAATCATTTACCCAATTTGTTACAAACTGTGTGCCTTTAAAAACATCATCAAATTCTCTAAATGTTTTTGCAGAAACCTTTTTCATCTCATCCATGAGAATATTCCATGTATCAAGCCATACTTTAATTGTGTCTGTTAAGTTTCCATCATATAAATATTTGTAACCCTCCTGCATCTTATCATCAAGCTCAATATAATTCAGGGGTAATTTACCTGATATATAATCCTCCTTTATCCACTCTGTAGGTTCTATAATTTCTAATCTAAAATTCCATCCTTCACAGGACATCATCATTTTACCTAAATCATGTAGTGTAAACTCTTGTCCATCAATAATAAATTTTGGAACCTCTCCGTCATAATTATCGTCCCACTCAATCCTTCCTTCTGCCACATTATCTTTTAATGTACAAAACTTGCGCCCAAATGATTCTGACTTTTCTATAAACTTTTTGGATAATCCTTTTTCTATTTTTTTATATAACCTATTTATTGCATTTATTGAACTTTCTTCAAGTTCTTGAAATACCTCAAAAGAATAACCAATCTTTCCTTCGCCCAAATACTCTTTTGCTTCCCAGCCGATACTCATAGGGTGAATAGTTTTTTCTATTATAAAACTGTGTTCAATACCATCACAGTCAGTAAAAACTTTCTCTTTTTCGAAGTCGGTATAATTATCAATACCATACATATCGGAAGCATATTTGTTATAACAGTCTTTGCACATGATTTCCGGTGGTTCATTTTCTCCGACAGTTAAATTTACCATCCCCTCATATTCCGGCCTCTTGCCACATATCTGACATCTTTCCATACAATTCCTCCATAATATATAAATGTGTTAAGTTTATTTGTTATTGTACCTTCATATAATCACCTGATCCGGTAAACACAAATTAATTTACATTTTCCTTTAGATCATTTAAGATAAACTCTGCTCAAATAACTCTTGAAGTCGTACTTTTATAATACATTTCCTAACATCTCCCAGCTAATGATTTCTTTAGGTACCCAATTTTTTTGCTTAAGTTATAATTAATTGGCATTACTTCTTAATCTTCTTCAATTCATCAATAAATGCGGGTCTTTTTTTATATAAATTCATTAACTCATTTACTATTTCTGTAACCTTTCCCTTGCCGGCGAATTTTTCATAATTATTAATTTTCCAACATACATTTGCATAATCTTTCCTTTTTGATGCTATAGAAGCACTGTTTTTTATATATATTTCATATGCTTTGATTACTTCTTCAGGAAATTTCCCAAATAACCTATCTCCATAAGTCTCAACCCTGCTAGGTAGCTCTTTTAGCAATTGTAAAATTTCATCCAAATCATTTTCATACTCTATAAGTTTAATGAAAATTCTTTTTTTTATATATCTATCTACTGTTTTTTCTGACTCTCTTAACTCAGATTTTAAATTTTTATAGAAAGCTTCACTATCTTCATTCATTAGTTCTTTCAGCTCAATATAATATTCAAAGTTCCCGGCAAACAGTAACTCCTTAGCCAATTCTATCTGTTCATTTTCCATGGATAGTTCTTTGTAGGCTGAATACCTCACCTTTTTCCACTTTGTTTCTGAAGCGTTATTGGAGTCTGATTTTTCCCACTCAAAGGTAAGTTTAATTACCTTATCAAAGTTTTTTTCATCTATATACTTTTTAATATATATATCTTTGAAATATGAATATTTAATGTTAGCTAAAATAAATTTGTCAGCTTTTTCTTTACTATCAAACATATCTATTATATAAAACATTATTTTTGACAACTCTACATTCATATACTTTGCATTATAATCGCTGTCATTTTCATTAAGTTCTTTATCAATTGTGTTGACGAGCTTTTCACGGCACTCTTTAATATCAGCAAATTCAACGCACATATTTAATAAATCTATTTTATAATTAGACCATCCGTCAAAAATTTGATCATTTGATTTGTTCAGCAATTTATTGAATATATCAATTTGCAGTTTTAGTTCATACTCTTCTTTTTCATCAGCAATTATTTCAATTTCTCCAAATACTTCATCAACAAGCCCTCCTATGCTTCCATCAGAATCATCAGCATATTGATACGCCTCAATCAATGTATTAAGCAACAAAAATAATATATCCAGCACAAGTAGTTTATCTTCAATTGCACGAACTTTTTCAAGTATTATATACATTTCCGATGTAAATCGGTAAGTTTCATTATATTCAATATATCCATTCTTTCTTGAATACTTGTTTACAATAGAATATATTAATCTTTCACATTTCTCTATTTCTTGCTCGTAGCTATCTTCTGAATATAATAGCAAAATATTATTTTTTAGAACCATATCACTATTGGTTATTTCTATAATTAAATTAACAAGCTCTTCTTTAGATAGTTTATTTAATACATCAATTAAAGATGGTTGTTTTTCCTTTTTAATACTTAGACCAGTTTCTTTACATTTTAATATTTTGTTTAATTCATAATATGTAGCAACTTCATGCTTACAAATAGGTCCCATATCATATGGACAATCACATTGTGAACTGATTATCTCTCCACTATCATCAAGTATAACCGAAACTACATACAAATAGCTGCCTTGAACTTGGAATAAGTATCTATTTTTATCTTTGTTCAAGAGCTCAACAACACCATCTAAATAATAATCATATCCCCTATTTAAAATCTTTTTATCTATAATTTCATTAAAATTATTAATATTCATTGATTTTTCCATCTTCCTCGCCTTTGCCCGCCGGCAACTCCGATTTTCTTAATATCTTGTAATTTCATATTTTGCATAAACTCCTTTCATAATCTCAGAACGGTTTTGCCATTTCCAATTTAATCTATAATTTCTCTTTCTAATTAGTTTCTATGGTCATATCAAAAAACAGCTTAAAATAATAGCTGCTTTTTAGTCATTATTATTTGTAACTTTTTTACATCCCCGTAAGGAAGGTCTTTAATTGCTTTAAGTATCCTCAATTGAGCCTTTTTATCAATTCTTCTTAAATACTTCAAACACCTTTTATCATATTGGATATTATATTTCATCGGCATTTATCTCCAGTTCTTTCAATAAATCATCTTGACTTATAAATTCACTGTTTGCCTTTAATTCTTCAATATGTTTAAGTTCTTCATCAGTGATGTATTCTTCCTGCGATTCATTAATCTTGTCCCATATGCTTTGATTTTCTTTAAATTTCAAATATTCTGCTATGTCTATAACTGTTTTTATGTTTTCAGGTTTCAATTCATCTTTTAATAATTGTTCTATTCTTTTTGCAAGAGTCATGTTGGTCACCTCTCATTCCAACAATATATTTATTATGATAATTATAATTCAAAATATATGAATTGTAAATGAATCATACATCATTCTTTTAATATTTTGAATATCCTTTCTCTCAAAAACTTCAAATTTTCGTTATCTTTTTAGGTAATTTTTGTAAGTCTATTAAAGTCCTTTGCATCTCTGATTGTACTATGCTTTGATTAATAATTTCATCATTTATTTGTTTCATTTGCTTTTCAGATTCCCTTAATCCTTTCTTATCATTCTTTCCTTTATCTCAGTTTAAGATAAATACTTCAGTCAACCACTAAATCAACCCAGTTATCACCTGAGTACTCATCAATATTCTTTACTAATTTTGATATATAGTTTTGTGCCTTTTCCTCTTTGGCATACCAAATCAAAGATTGTCCAAAACCATACATCCGTTTTTTGGCTACAGGAGCATCCCAGATATGTCTATGTCTTTGTTCCTCAGGAAGCAAAACACAATTATTTTTTTCTGCAATTACATTGAAATGTTGAATGTATCCATTATCAAATCTTTGTTCTTCATAATTTCTAAAAACAGTAGCGTTTTTATACCATCCTACTACGGAAGTCTCATTTAAATCAGTGGTTGCACACCATACAACTAATACATCTTCAACAAATTCATCATTTTTGAGCAGTTCACAACCTGAAATATTTTCAATATGCAATTCATTTATTTTTGATTTTGAAGTAGATTTTGTTTCCACAAATCCTAAGCAATAAGTTTTGCCATCTTCACAATCAACCGGCTCGAAATTATACTCCTCATGTCCATATCCATGTTCATCAACATAACTACCGCCGTTATATGGAATATCCTTGTCACTAGCTCCTTTATAGTATTTCATACAAGATACTTTGCAAAAAAGTATTCTCATTCATATCACCTCGCGACTTTGGTTTTTTTCACGATAATACGGACTTAAATTAATAAACAGGTCTTTTAACTTTTCGCTGTCTTTACAATTTTTAAATATATGTTCCAGTAGCTCTTCTTGCCTTGCTTGTCCCAATGTTAATCTGTACAAGGAGAGTATCTTAATAAGCCTTTGATAATTGCCGATATCCTTGCTCAGCGGATAAGAGGCAATAATTCTTTCAATCTTAATTCCTTGATCATCAGGCAAACACCAAAACGGTATTAATTCGGAGTAACCATCTTTGTATTCTTCTTTTGCACATACAAATAATTCTTCCCATACATCCTTTTTAAAATTAATATTGTCCCTATATTTTAATGCAACATTTTGTCTGATCGCAAGACATTTAAATCTGTTAATTCTTCCTTCTCTCTGCTCTAAATCAATTGGATTGGATGGAAGATTCCAGTGCATTACCTTCCTGCAATAATAATGAAAATCAAGTCCTTCTTGACCAATAGAAGTTGTTGCTAAAACAAAGGGTCTAAAGGGTGAGTTAAATGAACTTCTAATGCTTTCCTTACGATTAGCATTTTTGCTGCTGTCTCCTTCATCTTTATAAAACCCAACTGCATAATGAGATCTCATATTTATGCCTTTATCCCTTTTATTTAAAGCACGGTCTTTAAATTTATTATAAGTATCAACATTATAACTGGATGTATGCATCTTCATTGAAAACATCATTTCTGAATGAACGAGTTTATATTTATGTTGAGAATCATTATATCCATTTGATTCTGCAATCATATGAACATATTCATCAAGTACTGACTGCAAGTTGCCGTCTTTGCAATAATTAAGTACATTTTTCCAATAAGCATCACTATTCTTTCTTCCATAGCATAAATCTATTACAGCAATTGACTCTTGTTTGTTAAACATATTTATCATTAATTTTGAAATTTGTGTGGCATAAAGACTATCTTGTCCATTGGCTCTGTATGCACAAATAGCCGGCGAAGCAATTGCCATATTAACCAATACATCTGTTAAATCCTTTGGCATCTTTCCTAATTGCATGTTTTTAAGCCTGTCATTGTACTCTCTTAACTTCATCAAATGTGCTAAAAATCCCTTCTGTCCTCTATCCTTTTCTTCTTCATCTGTATCACCGGAAATTAGCTCAGCACCATAATGAAACCATGTTGTAATATAAGCTTGACTGTCAAACAACAATAGAGCAAGGTAGTACCATCTTTCATCATCTCTGTTTCCAAAACCTTGGTATCTCTGAAACTTTTTCAATAAATCATTAATTTTCTCAGCTAAATCCTTCTCAATATCTTTTAAAGATTTGCCTTGATTCATATATTCTATCGGATTATACAGCTCGGCAAGTGTTTTTGAAGGATACAATAAGCAAAACATACTCATTGATTGTGGTAAATTGTTATCAACATTAAATCTTAACCTGGCTACGGGATATCTCTTATTATTAGGTGCAAAATAACTCGTGTTTAGTTTAAATCTATTTTGTTCAACTATCTTTCCCACTGTTTTTCTTTCTGCTTCGTAAGATATGAGCGTTGCAATCATTCTTGGCACCATTTCCCATGCGGAAAATACCAAAATTTTTGAAAAGTTTGCAGCGTTTTTATACGGACCATGAGGCTCATAGTATGGCATTGATGGAGGTACCCAAAGAAGCATCTCGGCCTTGTTTTCAAAAGCAACCTCTTTCAGCCTTTCAAGACGACCATTGGCACTATGGATTTCTTTGTAATTTTTAATTGCTCCTTCATTAATCCATAGATTATTGCTCCTTGCAGCCTTAATTTCATCACGATTATTTTTAAAATACTTCTCTATTTGTTTTTTCATTTTGTATTGCTTCATGAACGACAATATGTATGGTGCTGATTTTACATAATCTACGGGAACATTATTATTTGCTCCGATATTATTAAGGAGCTTGTCTGCTTCCACATATGATATAATGTCTTTTTCGGTAACTGAAATAGGCATCCTTGCGCTTTCATCATTTATAAAATCGCCGTTATTGATGGCAGCTATTCTTTCTGTCCTGCACACTCCATTGTACATAGCACTTTCAGCTTTTTTCTTTGCTTCTATTACAGAAATATTGTCAAAATCAATTTCCCTTAATTGCATAGATAAGTTGCTCCATATATTTTTAAATTCCTTTAGCCGTTTTTCATTATCTATTAAAAAGTTCATTACTTGTATGAATTCAGAGTAATGTTCATCAATTTGACTTTCATTTATTTCCTCTAAGGTTGAATACAATTTATAAGGCGTAGCAGATAAAAGCAAAACCTTTGTACCATTTCCATTTAAAAACCTTTTGGCTAATATACCTGTTTCGCTTAACTCATCTGCAGAAATTAAAAATTTAAAACGCTGGAATTCATCCATAATAACCAAATCAGGATTTAAAAACTCAACGCTGATTTGTGCAAACATCATCCTTAACTTATATATGAAGTTACGGGTGTCTTTTATCTTATTTCCCCCATTTTCTCTGACCCTGCTGCATAGTGTTAGCATTTCATCAAAAATATTTTTATCCTTAATATATGATTTAACTAATTTAGTGATTTCACTTATATAAACACCTGATGTTTTTTTGCAGCATAAGGTAACTCTATTTTCATATTCCTGTTTTACCCATTTCCAACCAACGGAAGCACTGTCAATTAGGATAACTTCAAGTTCATTTAAATACTTACTGAATATATCAATTCGTCTTAATACAGCATAAATCAATGCCCGCTCTTCCTTGCTGCCGGAGCCGCCTGTCATTGCAAATGATGTAACAGGAGTAAGAGGTATAATCTGTACATATCTTTCCTTTATCTCATCATCATATTCCTGCTCGAATATTTTTAAATGCTGCATTGATAAACGAGTGTCTGAAACTCCATCAACAGTTATATCATCACTTATTTTTAATTTATTTATATTTTGATTTGCAATACTAAGGTTTGAGCAAATATATACTACCTTAAACAGCTCATCTCCATTTTGATGATTAAGCCTGGCAGTCTTTGCGATTACTCCTTTTGCTACTAAAGTTTTCCCGAGACCGACTTCATCTGCAACCAACACTCTGTTTTGACCGCCCTTGTAAAGCTCGATTACTCTATCGACTGTAGCTCTTTGAAAATCCTTCAATCCTTCAATTATTCTTTCTTCGCTTTTGGCTAAATCAATTTTCATTTCCTTGTCACCACCTTTTCAAAAGCTTGGTATAATTCCTTGAATCCATCGGGAATTATATTATCATCTGATATAAGGTCCAATATTTTTTTAATATCATTAAACTTTTGGGGTGAGCGAGCTGCAGCTCTCAGCATTTTTTCATACAATGCAGGAATTATCTCTCCACTACCAAATAAGAACCCATACTTAATACTATTTTTGTTTTCCAAAAGAGACAATAAATAGTCATCTCCTAAAATGAAAGAAATATATTGAATAAATCCATTCTTATCTTTGATAATATCATTAACTACGGAGCTTTCTCTATTTTCAGGCATGTTATCTGTTCTAATCTTAATAAGTCTCTGAACACTTTCTTCACCGCTTACAGCTTTAATAATATAAAACTCGGAAAGTTGAAGCATTTTTAAATTATCAAAGATAATGTGCTCTGATAAAGCTAACTCTTTATTTAAAAGAAGCGGCTTAATGAATACATTGTTATTTTCTATTTGACCTTCAAATTGAATATCAATAGAATAAACATCTTCGCCCCCGGTAATAACAGCATGAGATTTCAATCTGCAAATGTTTTTAATTATTTTTTCTAAATTGTCTGTAAGAGGCGGCTCCGGCACTTCATCATCTATTATTTCTACTGTTTCAAACGGATTGTCCTTATCGTTATCGCCAAATAGGTCTTTCTTTAGCAAATCAACATTCAAATATCTTCTTTTCCCATATAGTTTAAATATAAATTCAACATTCCCATAGCAGGCATTGTTAGAAGCATTCAATGAACCAACAAAAAGTTCGCTGTTTGAATATTTTGTTTTCAAGTACAGCTTTGCATGTATATCCTGCTTTTGCTTAAGTATATCTTCTTCTTGCTCACCTTCACTTAACGCCTCTTCTCCATCAACAATAATATCCTTCATTACATAAGTTTCAAAATTTGTAACCGAAGAAGGTTTTAATTTTGCTATTTCAGATTTTCTGGTAATAAGCGTATTATAATATGGATTTGTTAATGCGATATCATTAATTTTTTTAATTGTACCGTTACTTAAAAACGGAGAAATAATCAAAAGTTCATGATAATTATTAAAAAGCCCTGTATCTTCAATACTATAATTTTCAATGCCCACAGGGTGGAAACTAAAATCTGTAAACTCCTTTTCGTTCAACTCAAAATTTACATTCATAATTTCTTCTGCTAAGTTTAATAGCTCTTTTCTTTTATTTTTATCAATATCATTTCTTTTTGACAGTTTAGTTAATGATTGTAGAAAATCATGCAATGGTTTTGTTTTACCATTGCCATTTTTATATTTGCCTTCAATTCCCACAGCCGCATCCCAGCTTCTGTCAAAGGTTAAATTTCTGCTGAGCACCAAGCATCTATACAGGGCTTCACCGTCTTCATTTTCATATTTAACAAGCCAAAATTTAGGATGAAATGATTTCTTGTTTTTCATTATAACTTCAACAACCATTTTCTCCAAAAGTATATGCAGGGCATTTGAATTAGCCGGTACTTTAATTTGTCCGCCTTCGCAAAATATTAATACCTTTTCAGCTGTTTTTTGCAAGGCTTCAAGCAAATATATGGGATTATCCTTCAATTCATTATCAATACTCTCAGAAAGACCTAATGCAATACATACTCCTATCAAAGCGTCAAGGTCAAGTGAATAAGTTGTCCCAACGGCAAAGACTATTTCATAACCATATGGTGGCATTAGCATTTCGCTGTAATCCAATCTGTCGCTTGTCGGTTTAAGCATCTTTATCACCTAACCCTTCATAAATATCTCTTATCACATTTTGACCATTTCTTAATCTGTATTGCAATTTCCCGATGCCTGTCCAGCCCTCATATTCAAATTCATTATTCCGTACCTTAGAACGTTTTTCCCCCTTAATGCTAATTTCTCGCCTAATAATCGTTTCATCAAACCTGTCAATGTCATCCTTAAGCATAGCTTCCTTGCAATCGAATAGGAAATTTTTGAGCTTAACATTTTTTATATTAAGCCTGTTAAATATATCCTCAAGGTTAATTTCCGCATATTTCTTCATTTGCGAATACCACAATTCCCATTCAGCATTAACATTATAATCTTCCCCTTTAGATAACAAAACATTATACCTTAAATGTGCACCGTATATGAAATCAGCAAATTCCTTTGCCAAAATATAATCCTTCTTAATATTATCAGGCAATATATTCATCATTCCTTCTATATCATCAAAATTTTCAAACATTAAAAAATCAGTATAGTTATTTTTCAAAACATATCCCAATAACGAATCAGGACATGTTAATAATATCTGATTTTTCAAAAACTCAGCTTCTGTATATGTAAGCCTGATGGATAAGTCTTCTTTCCACTTATCCGAATAATCAGGCAGCTTCCAAAAACCGTTGAATTCACCGGATACAACGTCTGTATCATCTCCATCAACTTCATCGTCCTTAGACTTTAGGTTGACTTGGTCTTTTAGCTTTTGCTGCTTGTCCTTTAGCAAGCATGAAACTTTAGCATAATTATATAAAGACATCTTACCGCCGGTAAAGATACCATATGTCCTGATACCGTTCCAATAAATATCTGATGGCTTTCGCTTCAGTTTTTTTCCTGAGCGCTCCCCTATAACACCATTCTCTCCGCTTTTCTTCAGTACCTCAATTAAATTTAACTCCTCCTCATACAGAGTCTTTATCATCCTGTCAGCATTCATACCTTTTTTATGCTCAAGCTCATTTAATATGTATGGTGCTAACAAAAAATATTTAGCCCTGGTCTGAATGGTAGAAGTGCCAGGGAAAAATATATTTGCAAACCCGTCACGAATTATTCCGACACCTAATTCATCTACCGCTTCAGGTTCTGAAAGAAGGTTTATGACCCTAATTACTTTGTTCCTTTGTTCTTTGGAAAAATCAATCCAACCCAGTTGTAATTCCTTCATTATGACTCCCAATTTTGAAAATATTCACAAATTAATTTTCTTGTTTCTTTTAGAAACTTTCCCCTATAACCTTAGTATAAAACCTTCTTGTCCTCGGACCATCAAATTCACAAAAGTAAACTCCCTGCCATGTACCTAACTTTAGCATTCCATTTTCAATTATTATTATACAAGAAGAACCAATAACTGATGCCTTAATATGGGCATGTGAATTGCCCTCCATATGTCGGTGATTTCTATCCTTTGGAAAAACTTTCTGAAGAGTGTTTAATATATCATAAACGACATCGGGATCGGCATTTTCATTAATTGTTATGCCTGCTGTTGTGTGTGGTACAAAAATATTAACAACTCCATCTTTGATTTTGCTGTTGTTCACATCTTCTCGAATAATATCTGTGATATCTATCATTTCGTCTTGTTTGTTGGTTTTTATTGTGTGTTCCATGATGATACTCCTATAATCAATGCTCCTATTAAATATTATATCATGTTCGGAAAAGAGTTGTCCTATTTAGTGTAACCTATCTACCCCATAGTTTATTAATTAGGCCTTTTATAAAGTCCTGCATCATCATAATCCCCTGTTATACACAAGTCATCATTAATTTTTATTATAATAATTATAATTATTTTTATAATTGAATAATAATCCTTTTCATATTGTTTTTCATCATTACTATTGGTACCATGTAAATATCGATTTCTAATATCATGACCATTTGTGAATTTAGCCTTATTGAGATAATAGTCGATATAATCTTGCTCATTTCTTGTAAATAAAGTGCTTTCAAAACAAACATAATTATGACTTGCCATTTCTTCAATTATCATTTTAATATTATCAGGATAATGCCAATAGCTTAATACATCCTCGTAATATAGCTCTCTTAGTATATAGATTAAGTTAATATCAACAACGTTAATATAACCTTTTTCATCTTCTTGAATTAAATCATTATCAAATAACCACTTCATCCTTTGAATTTGAAATTCTTTAAAATCTTCTTTTGATACCTTCTCATTAATAATCAAATCTAAGAAATTTTTATAGCGCTCACCTTTATTTGGCATATAAAATATCCCACTTTGGTCAGAAAAGAGTAAATACGAAGCAGTTTGATACCACCCATCCATAGGGTATACATATTTTTTCTGGTTAAATGACTTAATATCTTTATTTTTTACACTGTTTGACGAAATCTGTATTAATCCTTGGTCTATTTTGCCATCTTCAATTAAAACATTATATTGTTTGATTATTCTATCAATTTCAGGGAGGATTGTCCTACACTTTTCAAAATATGAAGTTTCTTCAGATGGCATCATTACTATGAAATTCTCAATTGAAAATTCTTCTTTTAAGTAAACACAAAAAAACCATTTAACCATATCTTCTATTCTTACACCAAGTACATTTAGAACTTTTATGTAACTATATATCTCAGCATTACCAACCATCTCTTTCATATTAAATCCAAATGATTTCTTATATAAATGATTTCCAGTGGGCATAAATGCAGCTTCTAAAGCACTTATGTCATTTTTCTTTGAATCTAACGTAAGCCGGAATTTATCATCAAAGATATTGAAAACATAAATAAAATTATTCCATAGTGTTGGATAATCAAGATTTTCTTCTATCCATTTCCTGCTGACTTTAATATCGGCATTTGTTCCATTCATAGTACATAATAACACTTCATCTTGGTCTACGGTGTATGATATTGAAACGCCTGATTCAATTACTTTTCCAGTACTAAAAATTTTTTCTCCTTCTTCTTTAGCTTTTCTTGTCGCATGTAATCTAATTTTATCTGGAATGTTTAAACCCACTCCTGTTGGAAAGTTTATAATTTCTCTTAAAACATTTATATTCACATTTGGCGTTTCTATATAGTCATCTATTAAATTTAGCATTTCTTTTTCAGTTAATGAAGGTGGAAAATACAAATGAGATTTTTTTAAATACTTAGAAATAATGGTTTTTGCATTTAACGAATCACATAATATTTTTTCCTTTATAATAACGTCAAAACATTCAGTTATTTTCTTGAACTTAAGAACTATACTTACATGGACATCTTTTTTATTCAATAAAGCCTTAAAGTCTTCTGCAGGAATCTCTTTATAAATTGAATATTTTTCCATAATCTCAAAATAATCTTCAGCATTAATGAAACTTTCGCCCTCGTATAACGATACATAGTTACATTTACTTTTACCTATAAACTTACCTATTTTTTGATTTATTTTTATTACATATTTCCAAATATCAATTCCTGTCTGCTTTTCAATATAAGCATTGAATCTCTCTATATTTAAGTACTTTAAAATGTTATAGAATTCAATAAGATCACATACAGACCAATCCTTATCAATAGCATTTTCATTGATTTTTTCTATAATTATATCTATATCCCAACTACATGCCCAATCAAATTCTGAATAGAACTTAATATTACTCATTTGATTTCCTCACCTTATACTTCTGTGGACTTTGGTATCTATATGCAAAATTTGCAGATACAAGATTATAATTGCTGTTTTCTAATTCTACATTATGTATTAGATCATATCTATTCATTAACCTCTAATTAGATTAAAAGCATATTGTTTTTGCCAACAAAAATTATCCAAAAGCTACCGGACTTGCATGTCCATGAATAGCCGAGTATAATGACCATAAAAAGGAAAGGAAAAGCATCCTCTTAATGATAACTGTGTTAGTAGCACAGCCATCGAGGATGCCTCCACAACTTATGGTAATTATACACGATTACTGGTTAGATGACAATACTAAACCTGATTTTTTTACATTAGGAGCAGAGAAAATTCTGTTTGCCCAATATGCGGCAATTCACTAAAAGTTATTGGAAGCAGAAAAAGAGGACTAATAGAGCATGAGGGGATCAAAAAAAGCTTAATAATCAGAAGGCTTAAATGCACACATTGCAATCGTATACATCATGAACTTCCGGACATCATAGTACCATACAAAAGATATTCATCGGAAGTTATAGAATGCTGCATATGCGATAAAGTAGAGGATCTTCCATGCGAAATAACTACAATTCAAAAGATAAAAATATGGTATTTCTTTTTAGAAGACTACTTTGAATCAACTTTTGAAGCTTTAAAAACATTGTATAAAGACTACCAAGAACTGCAAAATGAAATTTCAATGCTCCTGCCATTAAAAAAGAAACGACAACGCCCTGACGGCTGGCTGAAAAGACTTGTCCGAATAACTGTAAATTTAAATCGATGGGTACATACCCGTTTTGCATTTTAATTATGCCTTTTGTCTGTTAAAATTCTACAAAACCAGACAAAAGGAGGACTTTTACCATGGATAAAAGGCGAAGCGAAGAAATAGCAGCGAATCGGTTAAAATTAATTACACCATTGCTGGATTCTACCTTAGATAAGGAAAAATACCGGCAACTAAAGGAAGAACTATGCCTTCAAACAGGATTAAGCGAAAGAACTATACGCAGATACATTCAGTTATATGAAGAAAAAGGCTTTGAAGGATTAAAACCCAAAAATGCAGGAAACGGCGGGCATTCAATTATACCGGAAGAAATTATACAAGAAGCCATTTCTTTAAGAAGAGAGGTTCCCAAAAGAAGTATAAATGACATTATTAAGATACTTGAATGGGAAAAAGTTGTAGAGCCGGGGTTTTTAAAACGAAGCACCCTACAAGACCAGCTTACATACAGAGGATACTCAAGTCGTCAAATGAAGACATATGCAGACAATGTAACAGGTGCACGGCGATTTCAAAAGCCATGGAGAAATTATCTATGGCAAAGCGACATAAAATATGGGAATTTCATAGATGGGAAACCTACATATATGGTTTGCTTCATAGATGATTGTACAAGATTTATCTTGCATTCAGAATTTTATCCGACATTAGACCAAAAAATTGTACAAGACTGCTTTAGAAAAGCACTTATGAAATATGGAGCACCTGATTCAGTGTACTTTGACAATGGGAAACAATACAGAACAAATTGGATGCAAAGAGCTTGCGGAAAGCTTGGTATACGGCTTTTATATTGTCGTCCGTATGCTGCAAGTGCCAAAGGTAAGGTAGAAAAATACAATCAAACGGTAGATTCCTTTCTAAGAGAAGCATATATTGCTAAGCCAAAATCATTAGATGAACTTAATCAGCTTTATACAGTATGGATGGAAGAATGTTACCTGCATAAAGAGCACTCTGCCTTAGACGGAAAAACACCTTACGAAGCTTTTTATGGTGATTCAAAAGAATTGAAAATGCTATCCACACAAGAAATCGCATACGCATTTCTTTCATGCGAAAAACGCAAGGTTGATAAATCCGGCTGCATAAGTTTTGATGGTGTTAAATATGAAGTGGAAATGGGACTTCATATGATTGGAAAGACAGTCGATGTTATATTTGATGCAGCTGATATATCGAAAATTACAATTGAATGCCCAGGACTTGCATCCTGCCCTGCTGTTCCGTTAAAGATACAAAGTCATTCCGGTTCAAAACCAAAACTACCGGAAAGACTTACAAAAAAAGAAGCTGAAAATTCAAGATTGCTAAACGTAGCAGTTGTTAAAAACCAAGAAAGAAAAAAGGTCCATAAAACTGCTCTGTCATTTAAAGGTATGCTTAAAACATCAACTGATAAGGTTGGTGAAAACAATGTATGAAGAATTTTATGAACTTGAGAGAACGCCGTTTGTCAGGGGGCTGCCGACAGAATCTTTATACATGACAGATGAATTAGAAGAAATGTTAGTTAGATTAAAGTATGTCGCACACAGACAATTATTTGCAGTTGTAACCGGTGACTGTGGGACTGGAAAAACAACATTGCTTCGAAAATTTAAAAATGATCTTGATTCAACTCATTACAAATTTTTGTATGTATCAGATTCCAAACTAACTCCAAGAAACTTTTACAGGAACCTTCTGGAACAGCTTGGGTTTGAAGCGAAATTCTACCGTGGAGAAGCAAAACGTCAGCTTCACCGTGAAATTGAAATTATGAAAGGTGTTCACGACGTTCATCCAATCTGTGTATGTGACGAATGTCACTTGATGAATAAAGAAATGTTAGAAGAAATCAGGTTTCTATTAAATGTACAGTTAGATTCCATAAGTCCTATGGGGCTAATACTGGTAGGTCAGACTGAACTGTGGGATAAACTACAGCTGCAATCTTATGCAGCTATACGTCAAAGAATCGATGTTCAAAGCAAAATTAATCATTATGATAGAGCGCAAACCGCCAGCTACATCATGCATCAGCTAAAATCATCCGGTTGTGACAGAGAAATATTTTCAGATGCTGCAATTGACGAAATCTTTAGATATACAACAGGGACAGCCAGGTTAATAGACAAGGTTTGTACAAGTTTATTACTTTATGGTAGCCAATCAAAAAAACGAATCATTGATGATCATGCAGTAAAATTGATTATTGAATGTGAATTTTCTTAAGGAGTACAGACTGAAATTTGCTGCTTTTACTCATATGAAGGATAGAGCAACGCTGGGGAGCGACTCGAGCAGCATATGAGGTTTTGCGGGGAGAGTGATATGTAGAATTTAGATTCGAAATATTGCTCTTTTAATTACTCTCTCCGGAAAACCAGGCGATAAACCCCGGGTTCCAGGGCAGAGCCCTGGCATATGTCTGGACACGAAATTCGTCTGTTCATGGACAAAACATCCCGTTTAGTTTTGGACAATTTTTAGTGGCTGTAACAGCATATTAAACATTGACCACTCTATAAATTACTCATTATATCCAACAAAGCTTGATAACTGTCAACATCATGATATTTAACCTTACTAGTGGAAATCTCATTAAAAAGTTTTTTAGCGCAAGAAATTTTCGCCTGCTCTATTGGTCGAATATTTAAGCTTTCCATAGTGCCTTTTGTTTCTGCTATAAAATATATATGCTTTACAGATCCTTCTTTAAAGGCAATTGCCCAGTCAGGAGAATAATTACCAACGGGTGTAGGGATAGCAAATCCTCTTGGAAGCTTAGCATAAACACATACTTCCTTCGCTATATCGAGGTCTTGTACAAATCTGCGCTCTACACTTTTGTCAGCAGTTCCGTCTGTAAAAACATAATCCTGTATATGCTTTTCAGCACGGAATGCACTTTCGAAATTCTGTGAGTGCTTTTCTGCAGAAAAAATTGTGCTGTCATATTCTCCTTCAATTATATCATAAGAAATGTGTTCTACAATCATAGTCGCTTTTTGCTCCTTGATAAGTCTAATAACCTTTGTAATAAATTCTTCAGGATTATTTTTAAACATTTCCAATTTACCAACTGCAACCCCATGTAAAATATTTGCAACAGTTTTGCGAGTAAGAACAGTTCCTTCTGCAATTTTGCCAATTAAATCGTATTTAATTTTACTTGTCTTAGCATGTTTTAATGTCTTTGTTCTTGTTTCAGCTGCTATGAACGATTCGCCACGTTCAATTTCATAAGCATTAATATCTTTCTTTTGTTGCCCTACAGATGCATTATATTGAAGTTGTGATACAAAGAGATTTTCGTTTATATGATTTGTCGCTTTTTTAATCAATTCATTACTATCAAATTCCACAGTGTAAGCATATTTATGATTAATATAATTCCACAGTGTCTGAAATTCCTTTTTATAAAAATTTTCATTAAGCTCATTGTCCGGTATTTTTGTCTTATTTCCATCCTCAATCATATCATCTAATACACTGTCATCAAATATACTTTGTATAAGATTATGTATTCCTGCTGCCATACGCTTAACTTCTGTCGGAAGCTCTGCAAGGCAATTGTTGGTAAGGTCAGCTCTATATTCATCAGATACATTATCATCATTATCTATGTAATAATTTTTAAGCAAATATCTATAAATTGCTCTCGCTTGGATTTTATCAATAGTAACAGGTTGTTCGTCTACCATTATTACCTTGCCTTCAAAATATTCAATTGTAGCTTTTGTAGGTCTGTCATAAAGAACTGTCTTAATATCGGATTGTAAATCTGCTACAAAATTTTTATAGCTTTCGCTTGCAATTACAGTCAGCATATTTATACTGTGAACAGAATTCCCTATGGTTTCAAAATCCATTCTATTTCCGGATTGATTTACACAAAGACGTAATCCCCTGCCCACTTCCTGCCTTTTGCCTGTCTGACTATCCGAATGTTTTAATGTACAAATCTGAAACACATTAGGATTGTCCCAACCTTCACGCAAAGCCGAGTGTGAGAATATAAATCTTGTAGGTTCATTGAAGCTTAATAAACGTTCTTTATTCTTAAGTATCAAATCATATGCCGATATATCATCAGAAAATTCATTACCGCGTTTTAAAGCACTATCAACAGTTCTACCCGTTTTTTTATCAATACTAAAATATCCTCGATGTACTAAGGATACATCATCACAATGTTCCTTAAGGTATTTTTGATACGGTGTGTCAAAAATAGTAACATAATCATTTAAAACACTAATATATTCCTGTTCAAAAACTTCACCATATTCACCAAGCTTCTCATTTCCATCATCGTCATATCGTCGGTATTTTGCTACTTCATCTATAAAAAACAATGACAGTGTTTTAATACCCATGTTAAAAAGTTTTTCTTCCTTTTCAAAATGAGAAATAATGGTTTCACGAATTTGAATACGACGCATATCCTTTTCAGAAATATCCCCTACAACATCACCCTTCTGAATTACATTACCATTAGCAAATGTTACTGTGCCTCTGATTGGATCAATTTCTGAAACAACATATCCTTTATATTGTTCCATCTCGTTTGATATATAGTATAAATTATCTGAAACACCAAGAATACGCGGTTCACGGTTAATCGACTTGTTGTACTTAATTTCAAGTTCAATACGAGCCATGGGAGGCTTTTTACTCGATAAAATTATACTCTCCAAGTAAAGATAGTTATCCGTACCTCGGAAGTTTTTGACCTTAAAGCCTTTAACCTCGATTTTCTTAACTAAACGTTCATTATAAGCATCAAGAGCATCAAGAACATAAACAAGGTTATGTTGCTTTTTATGCGTGGCAGAATAATTCAAGCTGAAAAGAGGATTGAAATTCTTTAAAGCCTTTTGCGTTACTTCTCCCCCCATTTTCTGCGGCTCATCAAGTATAATAATGGGTCTGTTTGCTTTAATAACATCTATCGGTCTCCTTGACGCAAACTCATCACGTTTTGAATATATAATTCGGCTTTCCTTATTTCTAGCACCTTCTTTCAAAGAAGTTGCAAATGCCTGAGTATTAATAATCATTACATTTATACCGCTGCCACTTGAAAAATTATCTAGCTGATTTAAATTAGAGCTGTCATAGATAAAGAAACGTGCTTTTTTGCCGTAATGTTCCATAAAGTGGTCAGTAGTAATCTCAAAACTTTTTCTAACACCCTCACGAATAGCTATTGATGGTACAACTACAATAAACTTACACCATCCATAACGTTTATTAAGTTCAAACATAGTTTTAATATATACATAGGTCTTGCCTGTACCTGTTTCCATTTCAACATCGAGACTACATTTACCCAAATCTTTAATAAGTTCTGATGACAACTTGATATTATTTCGTGTTTGAATCTCATGTATATTCCTCAAGAGCTGTTCATCCGTGAGTGTTATTTCTTCGTTTTTATACCCTGTATCATCTAATAAGTCTGTAAAAAGATTTTCTTCCTCTTCAGCCTCTATTTGCATTTGATACGCAGCTTTTTTATTGATTTTTCCTAAATCCCTAATGTAGCTTATTTTTTCAAAATGTCCTTGACCATTAAAAACATTGACTATTGCCTCTACTGCTTCGGTTTGATATTGTTGTATTTTAAAATTAAATTTCATATTTTTGACCTCTCCACTGATTTTAAGTTTTAATCTTCGGTTTGAAATTGCTTTAAATTTCCAAGCAATTCAAATATTACAACACCTTCCTTACAGTACTCGGACTATATGTAGCAAAAATCTGCTCAAAGTTTGTTGCAACACTGTCATTTGCCATGGAGCTGTCACGCATAACAAAGTAATATGGCTTTTGTTGTGCAATAGCTTTTATTGTTTCTTCAGTAACATTTTCATCAAAGCAGGCTATAAGGAATCCCTCAGCAACATTAAATACCTTTTTCCCGCCGATTATACTTTCTTCAATTTTGCTGGATAACAACACACCTAAATCAAGCATAACTTGAAACAATAAATCCTCTGATGTTCTGTCTTCCTTTATATTATCAATAAGTTCATCGAACATACTATAATTATATTCATCCGGGTTATAATAAACATCTTTCATGTTTGTACTGTCAAGTTTAAGAACACGAAAACCAGTATCAAGATTTTCGATACCTTCTTTATCTTTGTTTTCTTCTTTTATTTTTTTACCTGCACGGCGAATACGCTCTTTACCTATTTCACAAATATTTTTGTATCCTGCTTTGTATGCTTCACTTTTTTTATCAGTTTCTTCTGGAAGTTGAACCATAATGAATTTTCGATTACCACCGTCTTCTGCATTTAGTTGCATAACTGCATGGGCGGTTGTTGCAGAGCCAGAGAAGAAGTCGAGTATGATTTCTTCATCATTTGTTGCTAATTGACAACTACGTTTTATTAATGCTAACGGTTTAGGATGATCGAAAAATGTTTTATTAAATATTGCTCTAATAAGTCTTGTACCATCTTCTGTTCTCATTTCTGTTTCATCCCATATTGACTTTGCTTTAGATGTTGATTTTCTACACTTTTCATATACGTTCCATCCGCCATCACGTTTCTGCCTCGCTACAATGTTAGAATTATATATGTCAGATGAATCTATATTTAATAGTGCTTTAGTTTGACCCCAACGCCATACACTTTCAACTCCTACACTATTATATGGGAATACTTCAATATTATATTTATCTGTTCTCTTTAGCGATACAGCACAACAACTAGCACTATCTACTTTTTCACCATTTACATAAAATGGATAAAATAGATTTGGACGATTCCCCCTATGAAATTTTGGGTTTCTATTTCTTAACTCTCTTAACTCATATCCGCCATTTTTGTCCTTTAAAGAAAATTCTACCTTTTTTTCAATTTCGTGAAGTTCTGTGTCAATAGATTTTCCATAAACAAGTAAGTATTCATGCATAATAGCTATTTGTTTATAATCACGTCCTCCTGGATTAGAAACGGTCATTATTTGAGCTAAAAAATTAGTTCGACCAAATACTTCATCACAACACTTCTTTAAATTCTCTACTTCATTATCATCAATGCTTATAAAAATAACTCCATCATCCGTTAGTAAATCCTTAGCTAGTTTTAATCTTGGATAAATCATATTAAGCCAATCCGTATGAAATCGACCATTACTATCTAGATTCTTTACTAAGCGATTACCCTCTTCATCATATTGTCCACTATTTGCAAGATATTCATCAGTATCCTGTGCAAAACCATCATCATATACAAAGTCATTTCCTGTATTATAAGGTGGGTCTATATAAATCATTTTTACTTTACCTAAGTATGTTTCCTGTAACAGTTTTAATACATCAAGATTATCTCCCTCAATATAAAGGTTCTCTGTATTATCAAAATCAACACTTTCTTCTTTACAAGGTCGAAGTGTTTTTGCAATATGGGCATTGGCAAGAAGTATGGATTTTTTCTTATCGGGCCAAGTAAATTGATACCTTTCTTCATTCCCCTCTACAACTGTTGTAGATATTTCCTGCATTAGTATATCTTTATCTATAGCACGCTCAATTATTGCCTTACCATTCTCATCATAACCGGTTATAGTTTCTGTCACAGCATTTGGAAACAAAGCCGCAAGCTTTTGAAAATTTTCATCAACTTTATTTGGTGTATGCATTTTAAGTTTGTCCATTAATTTCATCCTCCATAATATTGGTATTAAGTAAATTATGTAATTCATAAGCAATTTCTTCGGGTGTCATCAAAGCAGTTGTAATGGCTTTCTTGCCTGCAATAATCGGACTATAATCCATCACTTCTTTTTTAGTAATATTATGCCAAATGGGAAGCAGTCTTTTTCCATTAATACTTTCAAGTTGAAATAAGCCATCTAGTTCTTTTTTTGTCCAGTATTTTCCTTCTGCAATATAATTCGAAGAAATTATAGCGATACCAAACCTTGATTTCTTTAATCCCATATCAATCTTTTCTCTCATGGAATCCCCCCAAGAAATTTTATTCTTATCATACCACACCTTCACTTTCAATGCAGTAAGTGCATCTACAAATTCATCAACGAAAGATTCTTTATCTTCCCAAGCATGCGAAATAAATACATCATATAATTCATCCTGTCCTTCTAAGGTAGGAATACTATTTTTTTCAATCTTCGGAATTTGATTGTTTAATTGGGAAGCCAAGTCAGCAATCCTTTTTTCATAATCACTATAAATAGCTAATTGAGCTTTTTGTTGTTTTTTAACTTCTTCTTGTTCCTCTTTTTGGAGTCTAACAGCCATATCGGCTCTTCTTTTTTTCTTGTCAGCAATTTTTTTATTTATATCGGACTTATTATCTGAAATTTTCACCAATTCATCTTGGTATCTTTGTATTTGTCTCAATTTTGAATTTAACATAGAAGAAGAAGTGTTTTTAGTAATACTTTTGTTCGTATCATTTATTCTCTTTGTTTTGTCAGCTTCTTTTTTTACTTCATCAGATAATTTCTTTTCTAAATCAACAATTTCTTTATCAAGTTGATTCAAACTACGTCTTGTTTGGTCAATACTCATAATATTTTCCTCCGGTTACACATCTGTAACAATAAGTAAGTACATATGTATCTAATTTTTAATTATTAAAAATAACATAATTCAGGTGAACACATTAATTATTCAAATGTACATTGTTGTATTATGAAATTAAATATCATATTACAACACCTTCCTTACAGTATCAGGACTATAAGTAGAGAAAATCTGCTCGAAGTTTGTTGCAACACTGTCGTTTACCATGGAGCTGTCACGTATAACAAAGTAATATGGCTTTTGTTGTGCAATAGCTTTTATAGTTTCCTCAGTAACATTTTCATCAAAACAAGCAATGAGGAATCCCTCTGCAACATTAAATACCTTTTTGCCGGTAATTGTACTTTCTTCAATTTTACTTGACAGCAAAACGCCTAAATCAAGCATAACTTGAAACAATAGATCCTCCGGCGTTCTGTCTTCCTTTATATTATCTATAAGTTCATCGAACATGCTGTAATTGTATTCTTCAGGGTTATAATAAACATCCTTCATGTTTGAGGTATCTAGTTTTAAAACACGAAATCCAGTATCGGTATCCCCCCCCCGAAAACGTGATGTTTTCAACGTTTTTTGCACCTGTGCGACGAATGCGCTCTTTGCCAATTTCACAAATATTTTTGTATCCTGCCTTATACGCTTCGCTTTTTTCATCCGTTTTTTCTAGGAGCTGAACCATAATAAATTTTCGATTACCGCCATCTTCAGCATTAAGTTGCATAACAGAATGGGCAGTGGTTGCAGAGCCAGAGAAAAAATCTAGAATGATATCTTCTTTTGAAGTACATAGATGTGCAAAAAAACGAATAAGTTCAACGGGTTTTGAATAATCAAAAACTTTTCTCATATCCATATTTTTAAGAGTAATAGCACCTTTTGCCGTAGTTCCGATTTCATCTAATAGTAATGTATCATATGGTGTTACCGAAATATCAGTTGGGAAGTTCCTATAAACATTATATTTCCCGTTTCGTTCTGTCACCTCAAGGCAGCCTGCCTTTAGTAACTCTTTACACATTTCTTGTCCAACACGCCATCTACCTTCTGTTCCATCTTCTTTAATAGGATAAACAGTAATATCATTAATTGTAATTGGATACCACATTGAAGGCCTGTCTTCTCGTCTATCAGCTTGTCCCCATTGACGTAAACTTTCTTTCCTACCTTCTGTTTGTTTTTCTATCATTTTAAAGCTAACATTCGACATATTTTTTGCATAACAAACAATATATTCGTGTGTTGATGAAATTGTAGATGTAGTACCAACTTTCCCGAGTTTTGATTTCCAAATGAAGTTGCATATCTTATTAGACTCTCCGAAAACATCATTGCAAATTTTTAGTAAGTTTTCAACTTCATTATCATCAATGCTGATAAAAATAACACCATTATCAGATAATAAATCCTTTGCAAGCTTTAATCTCGGATAAATCATATTCAGCCAATCAGTATGAAAACGACCGTTGCTATCAAGATTCTTTACCAAGCGTTTTCCTTCTTCATCATATTGTCCACTATTTGCAAGATATTCATCAGTATCCTGTGCATAATCATCGTCATATACAAAATCATTGCCCGTATTATATGGTGGATCTATATAAATCATTTTTATTTTACCTAAATATGTTTCCTGCAACAACTTTAATACATCAAGGTTATCTCCCTCGATATAAAGATTTTCGGTATTATCAAAATTAACACTTTCTTCTTTACAAGGGCGAAGGGTTTTTACTATAGGCGCATTAGCAAGAAGAATGGCCTTCTTCTTATCAGGCCAAGTAAATTGATATCTTTCTTCATAGCCCTCTATAACTGTTGTAGATATTTCCTGCATCAGTATGTCTTTATCTATAGCACGCTCAATAATAGCTTTCCCATTCTCATCATAGCCGGTTATAGTTTCTGTCACAGCATTAGGAAATAATTCAGAAAGTTTTTGAAAATGTACATCAGCTTTATTTGGTGTGTGCATTTTAAGTTTGTCCATTGTTATTTTTCCTCCTGTAAATTCAAATATATTTTATCAACATTGCTTTCATGCTCAATTATATTGCCACTTTCTAACTCGACATAATATATAACCTTATTAGCTTTATATCCATTCTGAATCAACTCATGTTTAAAAGCAGTAATTTTCTCATGTAATTCACCAGGACCAAACGATAAAACTTGTTTAGAATATGCTTGTATGATAAAAGGAGAGCCAATAGTATTGGGAGAAAATGTGTACATCAACTTCCTTTTGTTTCGTTTATGTTGACTAATCATACCGACATTTATTATAGTAACAAGAATAGCACTCTCATTCCTTATTTCAACACATTCAGTATATTTTAACGAACTTTCAAAAATCCTTCGTGTCCTACTAATTTTTACTTTAGGCTCATTTTGTAACAAAGATATAAGTAATGCTGCTAAACCAATGAATATTCCAATTACCGCAGTAATATAAGTTAATATTTCACTTTCTGAATACGGCAAAGTAATTATGGGATAGATACTGCCTATTTTATAGAAAACAAATATTAAAAATGGAAATAAGATTGATGCTATAATAAACATTATGCTTAATAAAATAAACTCTCTTCTCATTTAAATTCTCTCCATATAAGCGAAACCCTTTACAATTTTATTTTTAACTTCCTTATTTCCTCTACAATTTCAAATTTCTTTTTCGGTTGCTTTTCTGTACGTGCAAGCTTTTCAAGGGTTAAAATTTGCTTTTGTATCTTTTTTCTTTTTTCATCTAATTCAATTTGCTCCTCAAGTGTTTTTCCTTGTTCTATCACTACATCACTGACTTGAATAATTATATTTTCCCAAACTTGATCAAGGTTTAGACCCTTTAGCTGAACAGATATGTCCTTAGTTTTTTCCCAATCCGTTTGCAATAATCTTATATTGTAGACAGCTAACTTAGCTTTATTTTCATACTCTAAGATAAACAACATATTTTGTTTTATTAACTTTAAAATCAATATAATATTTTTTTCATCAAAATCAACTTTTTTCAAAAGTATGTGTAAAACAAAGAAGGAATCAACTTTTTCCCCTTTGGAAATTAAGGTTGTTTTTGGTGATATCTCATTGACAATAGTAATTTTCTTAATATCATTGTCAAATCTTTCTTTAGCTGCTGTGTCCATATTGAATTGTGAATATATTGCATTTTTGTACAGTTGCCTTTTTAATTCTGTTGATTTTGGAAAACCAAGCATAAAGACCTCCGTTTCTATTTAACAACTAAGAAGCATATTAGTTCAAAATCATCTAGTCCTTTTATTTCATTGGAAAAGAAACTGACTTGATCTCCGGCTAAAAAACTATTTATTTCACTTTTTTCCTTTACTTCTATAACAGAAGAAATTGCTTGTCCCAACAATTCGGAGTATTTGTTCATTTTTCGTCCATCATGGGTTTCTTTATTGAACTGTTTATATAAATCAGGAATTGCTTCCTTTTTTCCTTTACAAAGATAACGCAATTTATCCAACATTTCTTTTGGAGAAAGGTGGTCACATATTATTTCCCCTTCAGTACTGATATAAACCATATAAAAAGGGTGTAAGCGGTTTTGATTATCTATATTTACATTACCATTACGATTTTTTAAAACATATATAACACCGGTAGGTGCATCATTATTGATAGGTGCCACTGCATGTAATCCTAAAGGTGTCTTGTCAAGATCAGGATTTCTTTTTACATAATCCAATAAATCAAGGCGGAATTCATTAAGTCCTAAGTCCATGATGGAAATTCCGCTTGACATTTCTTCTATATCAACAACTTCTTCCTGTAGTCGTTTAAGCTGTGCTTTACGATATTCAAGATCTGCTTTTTCCTCGTCATTAAGAATGTTATCGTCGCCGGTTGCAGTCATATCAACAATTTTCATTCTTGTTTCTACTTTTGATTTTAGATTGATATATTCATCAAGAGTTATATCCGGCCAAAAATTGACGAGCTGTATGTACTCGTTTCGACTGCCGATACGGTCTATACGTCCAAATCGTTGAATAATACGAACAGGATTCCAATGTATATCATAATTAATCAAATAATCACAGTCCTGAAGGTTTTGACCTTCAGAAATGCAATCAGTAGCAATGAGCAAATCAATTTCAGTGTTATTGCCGGGCATTAAAAGTTCCTTATCTTTAGAAATAGGCGAAAAACATGTAAGTACCGTATTTAAATCCGAATGTAACTTAGAAACAGTTGTCCGCCCTTCAACCGAGCCTGTAACCATTGCAGTATTTAACCCAAAACTATCCTTCATATATTTGCTTACATTATCATATAGGTACATTGCCGTATCTGCAAATGCAGTAAATATAATCACTTTCTTATTGTTGTTATTAATAGGATTTTCTATTTTATTTTTAAGCATAGTTAAAAGTTTTTGCAACTTACTGTCGTGAAAAGGAGTTATGTCTCCTACCATAAGAGTCAAAAGTTCTAAAATTTCTATATCTTTAGTAAGGCTATTACGCCAAGATATATAATCCATATCGACAAGATCAATTTTTACTTTCTTCCCTATCGTAAACAATTCATCATTATTTTGATCATCTTCGTCATATTCATCAATATTTGAAATATCAGTCAAATTGAGTCTAACATCTTCTTGTTTATTGAATGAATCTATAATGTCGATTGTATCTTTTATAAGTTCTTTTATTCTTTTTAAAGTAAGATTAAATGAAAAAACAGAGCTTTCCATACGTTTCATAAGATTAATGGCTGTCAATCTACGAATACCTTGCTCACGATTTGCTTGTGTAAAACCAACATTTACTTTATTGTCCTCATAAAGCTCCGCATACTTTTCAAGCTTGCTTGCAAGTATATAGTGAGTCGGTGTATATATTGTCAACTTCAGTTGCATAAGCAACTCGAAAATTTCATTATAATTTATGGCTGACTTCAAATCTGTAAGGGGAGGCCGCATGGATATGGGTTTTAATCTTATTGGAAATTCACCTATATCAGCAGTATCATAATATTTCTCTATATGTTTTCGTGAACGAGCAATAGTAACACTATCAAGTATCTCAAAGAAATCGAAATCCAACATTTTTAGCAGCTTACCTGTAGTCCGGTCACAGGATTCATATTTACACCACGTATTAAAGGCCTTTTGAGCATTTCTGAAAATATCGTCAATGGAGCGAGATGTATTAAGCTTATCATCTATAAGTGAAGCATCTCCCTCGTAAGCTAATTGCAATTGATTTTTTAAATCATTAAATCGATTATTGACCGGTGTGGCTGAAAGCATAAGAACTTTTGTTTTAACACCTTTTCTTATTACCTTGTTAAGCAATCTAAGATATCTGTTTTCTTTTTCATTTTCTTCTCCGGATAATTTTCCTCCATTACGGAAGTTATGCGATTCATCTATTACTACCAAATCGTAGTTGCCCCAGTTTAATCTGTCTAAATCCAAGCCATTTGACTTACCATGATCACGACTAAGGTCAGTGTGAAAAAGAACATCATAGTTTAATCTATCAGCAGCAATTGGATTGTTTATATAATTATCCTTATATGTATTCCAGTTGTTTGAAAGCTTCTTAGGGCATAGAACAAGCACTGTTTTATTTCTGTTTTCATAATATTTTATAACTGACAAAGCAGTAAATGTTTTACCAAGTCCGACGCTGTCTGCTAATATACAGCCATTATATTTTTCAAGTTTATTAATTATGGCAAGGGCAGCATCCCTTTGAAAATTATAAAGCATATTCCATATTTTGCTTTGTTTAAAACCGGTTGCTTCGTTTGGTAGTACATCTTCAGAAATATCTTCTAAAAATTCATTGAAAATATTGTAGAGTGTCAGAAAATAAATGAAGTCTGGTGAATTCTCCTTATATACATTTGAAATATTTTCAATTACCTGTTCAGTTACATCTTTAAGTCGCTTATTATCCTGCCATATCTCTTTAAAGACATTTATATAGTTCTCGCTATACGGTGCATCAATCTTAGATACAAAGTTTACCAGGTTATTACCTCTCTCGCAGCCCAAGTCAGTAGTTGTAAATCCATTGACTGGGAAGTAGGTAAGTTCTTCCTCAGCCACAACGTTGATAAAGCCACCCATCTGCTCATTGGTAACGTTAGACTTAAACTTCACCTTTTCTCTTATCCACTCTGCACATTCTTTGGCTATCGCTTTTTGTGAAAGCTCATTACGGAGTTTAATCTCAAACTCAGTACCATATAAGCTCCTTTCTCGGTTAAGTTGAGGTATGTAAAACTCTCGTTTCTCCTTAAGTTCTCTCTCTTTAATAAAGGTAGGTGATGTAAATATAAAATTCAGCTCAGAAATACCCTGAAGTTGTTCTTTCAGCTCTTCAAATGCATAAATAGAAAAACAGGCAGAAGCAACAGATACTTTGCTACCTTTTGTTATAGTTTGTATTAAATCGTCTTTAACTATACTATTTATATTATCGAATATCTTCATCGTACAGATCAAATCATTAACAAAAGAATAGAATAAAATAATACAAGCTACATTATATTTATTTTATGTAAAGATAAGAAAAAACTAATAAAATATCATTTTATTTTAAATCTTCTAGGACACAAAATATTTCTCCATCCTCATATTCTTTGAAACCATAAAAATCCAAGAGTTTATTCTTAATACTTAGCATTTCGTCTTTCATCTTAATTAATTCATTTAACTACAATTTTTTATTTTATTGCCTTTTCACTCAAGTTGTATACTTTTCTATTTAAATAAATTGATCTATTGCAAAGCTATAAAATCATTTTGACGATACACGTCAAACTATATACAGATGATAACATTTCTGTATGCAATATTTAGAATTATCACATAATCTTTCCTCTTAACACATATTTTTAATTAAGTTAGCAGAATTGAAATAGTTACATCTACATAAGATACATCAGATATACACTTCAATATTATAATTGTAATAAAATGGAACTACCGAAATATCATGAAGCTTTTATACCTATTTTAGAAATACTTAATACAATTGACAACGATTTCTTTGAAGGAGAATGAATCAGTTCTACTTTACTATTACTTTACCCTTACATTCCTCTTACCTCGTCCTTATAATCTCCTTTTAAAACAGAGCAAGGTAAGACCAAATTCAGGTTGAAGTACTCTTTAAGACGGGGTGATAAACAGCTAAGCTAAACCATAATACCACTCAAAAAGGCACTTAAGATATAGAAATAGACTACATAGTTTTTACCTTCGTAGGTAAATGGAGAATTTTCTCAACCCAACTACTTGATTTATTGAATTTATTTTCTACTTTTGATATTCTCGTTAAAATAATAACAATAGAAAATCTGTAAATCGATGAAAAAAATATCTCGCCGTAGTTTTATTCACACCGGATTAGCAGGTTTTGCTGGTCTCACCGTTGCCGGACAAGGCTCATTCAATATAGACCTAAGGCCCGAAATCAAAGTTGATAAAGTTAAGTTGGGTAACAGCGGACTCACTGTTTCCCGTATAGCATTAGGCACAGGCACAATAGGAGGCTCCAAGGCATCCAATCAAACTAGGTTAGGCATGGATAAATTTGCTGCAATGGCAAATCATGCCTACGACAGAGGCATCACATTCTTCGATATGGCCGATTCTTACGGCTCCCACCCTTATGTAGGACATGCGATAAAAACTATGCCACGCGAAAAGATTACCCTCCTCACAAAAATATGGACACACGAAGATGGTTCTGAAAATATTGCAGATGTTCGGGAAACACTCGACCGTTATCGTACAGAGATGGACACTGATTACATTGATATATTACTGATGCACTGCCTTACAAAACCAGGGTGGAGCAACAATCGTAAACATTACATGGAGGGATTATCAAAAGCAAAAGAGGATGGAATTGTTAAGGCTGTTGGCGTCTCCTGTCACAATTGGGAAGCAATGGTTGAAGCAGTAGACAACCCCTGGGTAGATATTATTTTAGCCCGAATCAATCCTTTTCAAAGCAACATGGATAATACTCCAGATGCGGTGAGTGAACTCCTTGGGAAAGCCAAAGAAAAAGGGATAGGTGTGATTGGAATGAAAATATTTGGGGAGGGACGACATGTAAAAGATGATGAAAGAGAGCAATCAATCAAATATGCCCTTACAAAAGGCAATACCCACTGCATGACATTAGGTCTGGAGTCGATTGCTCAGGTTGATGATGCTGTTGACAGAGTAATGAGGTTGGTTTGAAGCTTATTCGGATTATTAAAATTCTTTCCTTAATATCCTGATTGAGTTGAGTATAGCAATCAGTGAAACGCCAACGTCGGCAAACACGGCTTCCCACATCGAAGCTATTCCAAAGGCTCCTAAAATCATAATTAGAGACTTTACACCCAAAGCAAACACAATATTCTGAATAACTATTGCACGAGTAGAACGAGCTATCTGTATAGCAGTAGCAATTTTTGATGGCTGGTCGGTCTGTATAACAACATCTGCTATCTCAATTGCAGCATCCGAACCCATACCACCCATGGCAATCCCCACATCACTAATAGCCAATGCCGGTGCATCGTTAATTCCGTCACCAACAAAAACAACAAAGTTATCCGAATCTTTCTTTAACATCTCAATATGATTGACTTTATCTTCAGGCAATAAATCACCATAAGCGAGGTCGATATTAAGCTTTTCAGCTACATCCTCAACAATTGACGTTTTATCACCGCTCAACATCATTATGGTTTGTATGCCTAATTTTTTTAGTCGCTGAATTGAATTCAAAGAGTCTTCTTTCGTTTTATCCGAAATCACGAAATAACCTGAATATTCTTTGTCGATGGCAACTGCGACAACCGTTTCCCTAATATCATCTATTTTGTGATCGTATTTAATATCGTGAAGTATCATCAACTTAGAATTTCCGGCAAGTACCTCCCGTCCGTTTACCAAACCCTTTATTCCGTGTCCTGCAATCTCTTCTACTTGCTCAATATTATAGTCAGAGTAAATATTATAGTCAGATGTGAAATTTATCTGAAAGTGCTCTAAAATTGCCTTAGCAATAGGATGATTTGATTTCGATTCAAGCACTGCAGCAAGTTCTATCATTATATCTCTGTCAGGGAAAACAGACTCAACATTTTGTACTTGAAACACACCTTCGGTTAGAGTCCCTGTCTTGTCTATCACCACAGTATTAGCTTTGGCAATCATATCAAGATAATTACCCCCTTTAAACAATATTCCATTTCGAGAAGCAGCACCTATACCTCCAAAATAACTTAAAGGTATAGAAATAACTAATGCACAGGGACAAGAAATTACCAGGAACACCAGTGCACGGTACAGCCAGTCGGAAAACACATAATCTGCGACAATAAACAAAGGTACTACAGTAATTGCCAATGCAAGTGTAAACACGATTGGAGTGTATATTCGTGCAAACTTTCGAATAAAAAGCTCTGTCTTTGACTTACGAGAAGAAGCCTCCTGCACCATTTCAAGTACACGGGCAAGAGAACTGTCTTCGTATTTTTTCTCAACCCTGAAATCAATAACACTGTTGATATTGAGCATTCCTGCCAAAACAGGCTCACCCTCACGTATTGTTCTTGGAACACTTTCACCTGTTAGTGCAGAAGTATTAAAACTACCTTTGGAAGACAATAATTTACCATCCAGTGGAATTTTCTCTCCGGCTTTAACTTGCACTATCTCACCTATTGAAACCGTTTCTGGAGAAACAACCGAAGTTATTCCGTTTCTTACAACGGTTGCACTATCAGGTCTGACATCAAGTAAAGATTTAATATTTTTTCTTGCTTTTAATACTGCCGAATTCTGAAACATCTCTCCAATTGAATAGAACAGCATGACAGCAACAGCTTCCGGATACTCACCTATTAAAAATGCACCCAGCGTGGCAACTATCATCAGTGTAAACTCGTTGAAAAAGTCTTTTTGTGATATTGCAGCTACCGCATACTTAATAGAAGGCAGCGCAACTGGCAGATAAGCAAGAATATACCAAAGCAGGCGAACGTAACCCCTGAAAAAAGATTGTTTAATAGCATGATCAAACAGAAGACCTCCTATAAAAAGGATAACTGTAACAAGTAAAGGCATGTAGGTTTTCCATGAAGATTCACTCTTAACAGAATCCATACTAATCTCTCCGCAGCTGCAGTTTACCTCTTCATTGCAAATACTCTCTATATTTTTAACTGTATCTTGTTCCATATTAAAATCTAATTTTACATGGCAAAGTTAGGTGTTAAATCCCGCAACTAAGTTGCAATAATTTCAAGATCTGCTAAACTAAATGCCTGTGGATACTCCACCATTGCCTTAAATATCAACAGTCGTACTGCAGTCGGTTTAACTCCCCTATCTAATAATTTCTGTTCAAGATCTTTCATAATTTGCTTTATCTAATATCATTACAAATTTAATATATATTGAATAGAAATCATAATCGCATAAATTGCAACTTAAAGTTGAAATATTGACGATATCAGATGTTTAAGGGAAATTCGATTTTGAAGTTTGTTCTTTTGGAATCCGACTGCACGGATATTTTGCCTTTATGTCGAATTACAATTTGCCGGCAAAGACTTAACCCTATTCCCGAACCGTGAGCCTTAGTTGAATAAAAGGGGATGAATATTTTATCCTGTACTTCAGTTGAAATTCCATGTCCGTTATCAGAAACAGTAATCCTTATGTTGTCACCAATCTTTTCAGCTCTTACCTCAATTTTAGGTTCTTTTATCCCTTCACAAGCCTCCATTGCATTCTTCAAAAGATTCAACAGCAACTGCTCTACCATACCTTTATCAGCATTCAAAATCAATTGTTCAGGATAAACTTCATAAGAAAAATCAATCCCGTTTGGTGAAGTAAGTTGTTGCAGTGAAGTCAGCATCGGTTTTAGAGCTATAGGCTGTAATGTAGGCTGCGGTAGCCGGGTAAGTTTACGATAATTCTCTACAAATGAAAGCAATCCCCTACTTCGCCTGTGGATGGTTTCCAAAGCCTGTTTCATTATTTTGTACTCCTCAGTCTCATTTTCCTTGTCAACTTCACGCTCAGCAAGCGTTTCAGAAAGAGATATAATTGGTGCTATACTGTTCATAATTTCATGAGTAAGTACACTGATAAGTTTCTGCCAAGCCTTATTCTCAGCCTCCTCCACCATGGAATCTTGAGTTCGTGTTCTAAACATCTCCAAAGCCTCGTTCATCTCCTCCATTAATCTGTCGAGCTCATCATTAGAATGAGAAGTATTGAAATGTGTAGTATAATCAGCATTTCTTATCCCTCCAATCATACGACCCATCCTCTCAATCAGCTTTTTACGATCATAATAAAGAGAAACAGCAATAGCAACAATTCCAATTAAAATAAAAAGAGTAGAAAAATAAAAACCATTCCAGAATAGCCAAGCGCCGCCTAATGATAACAATACTATTACCGCTATTTTCAAAAAGAATATATGTTTGGATTTGATCTTCATTTATAGACCATACTTTTCTATCTTCCTGTAAAGAGTAAACCTCGATATCCCAAGCAATTCGGCTGCATGATTCATATTACCTTCGGCTTTAATCAATGCATTTTCAATTGCTTTCATTTCAAGCTGCTCCAGATTAAGATTAGCCTCCTTAAGCTTCCTTGAAGGAGGTGGCTTCAAAATAAAATCGTCAGATGTAAGAGTGAACCCGGATGATAAAATTACTGCCCTTTCTATTGCATGTTGCAGCTCACGAACATTTCCCGGCCACGAATATTCATTCAGCTTTTTGATTGCAGACGAAGATATATTTCTGATATCTTTCTTATATTTCTTTTTATACCTGTCAAGAAAAAAATCAGCAAGAAGCTCAATATCACCTTTCCTTTCTCTGAGCGGAGGAATATGAAGTTCAACTGTATTTATCCGATAAAGAAGATCCTGACGAAAATCACCAGTTGCAACCATCTTATGAATGTCAGCATTAGTTGCGCAAATCAATCGTACGTTAATTGATACAGGTTTAGTAGATCCCAATCTTATAATTTGCTGCTTTTCAATAGCACTCAACAATTTTGCCTGCATTGCAGGTGATAAATTACCAATCTCATCGAGAAAAAGAGTTCCCCCGGCAGCAATTTCAAACCTGCCCGGTTTCTCATTCCTGGCATCAGTAAAAGCACCTTTCTCGTGACCAAATAGTTCGCTTTCAAACAATTGTTCAGGAATACTCCCGAGATCAATATGAACAAAAGGCTTTCCTGTACGCGGTGAAGTCTGATACAGAAGATTGGCAAACAGATCTTTGCCTGTGCCGTTTTCGCCAAGTATAAGTATATTAGCATCAGTATCTTTTAACTTCTCAACCGTTTCAAAAAGCGACTGTATAGCTTCACTCTCACCTATTATTTCAGGATAAGCACGATTGCTCTCAAGCGCCGCCACTTTTTGTTTAAGATTAGTGACCTCCTTGCGACTATTTCTAAGTTCAACAGCAGAAGAAATTGTAGCCAGTAATTTCTCCCTCTCCCATGGTTTAGGAATAAAATCAGTTGCTCCCGCCTTAATCGCCTGAACAGCCTTTTCCATATCCGCATAAGCCGTAATAAAGATAACCACCATATCAGGATCAGCCTTCTTTATCTTTTTAAGCCAATTAAAGCCCTCCAAGCCGCTGTCTGCATCTTTGTTGAAGTTCATATCCAGCAGGATCACATCTGGCTCAAAAGTCTGCATAAAATGCTCAATCCGCTCAGGCTTGGATGTTACTTTCACCTTTTCCACAAAAGGTTGCAACAGCAAATTCAGTGCGAAAAGTATGTCCTCGTTATCATCAACTATTAATATTTTGCCTTGCTTTTGCATTAAATGAAGATTATTATTCTTGATTATTTTCCAGAAACATCCAAACTTCAACTTTGAAATATCCTGTCTGTTTAAACAGTTTTTCAAAGATATGTAAAATAACTATTGAATGTATGTGCGAAAACGAACTTCTTTTGTGCGGAAACGAACAGTAATTCAAATTTCCAATTCCTCAATATAGCTATATATCAAGTATATACCTATTTGGCACACACTTTGTTTATGTCAAAGTAGGAATCTATTTATAATGAAACAAATTATAGTTTTATTTTTATTTTCATTTTCAATAGGGCAATCCATAGCGCAAGACACGCTTCGTCTTACCCTGGACGAAGCGGTCGCGCTAGCCCGAAATCAATCGCCACAAGCAGTCGCCGCTCGGCATCAATACCGTGCATCCTACTGGAACTGGCGCTCACACAAAGCTAATTATCTGCCCAGTGTAACGCTTAACACATATTCCACGTTAAATCGCTCAATCAGCTCAGTAACCCTGCCCGATGGAAGTGATAGTTTTGTTCACCGTAATCAACTTCTGAATGATGGAGCTATGACCATAAACCAAAACATCCCACTCCTTGGAGGCAGTATATATATGAGAACAGGACTGCAGCGACTCGATCTGTTTACAGATAATACACTGTCCTATAAATCAACACCTGTAGTAATAGGATATTCACAAAACCTTCTGGGATACAATTACCTAAAATGGAACAAGGAGATAGAGCCAATACGATATTCACAAGTCCAAAAAGCATATACAGAAACACAAGAACTCGTTGCCGCCACAGTTGCTATGAAATTTCACCAGCTGGCACTTGCTCAAAACAGCTGGTAATCGGCAGCAAATAATTATGCAGCAGCGGACACTCTATATCAATATGCCGGTAAGTAACGTCATCAGGT
>ENA-UOOK01000583-UOOK01000583.1-fermentation-metagenome-genome-assembly--contig:-NODE-583-length-48471-cov-52.970671_pt1 | contig 48471 bp, 40 predicted proteins | sample MGYA00245777_ERZ724023 | MGnify/ENA primary metagenome ERZ724023 (study PRJEB28704, sample SAMN03018312) | fermentation metagenome | biome: anthropogenic terrestrial biome; feature: soil; material...
TTCAACCTCCTGCAAATCTATTCTGTCCATTCAAAGCTGGAGATGAAAATCAGGGGCTCTGCCCTGATTCAAACCATCCGCACAAGCTTGCTGCAAGCATACGGGCTGAGGCAGCCATAAACACATGGGGGCCCCACCTCTTCCCCTTGATAGATGACTCTGAGGTGAAGCTCAAGGGAATACGGAACATGCCCCACTATGCCAAGGGTAGAAGCAGGTCCAACTACTACGGCATCACTGGAATAATCGATGTTCTAAGTTCTGTGAAGCTTGAAGAAGCCTCCGACCGCAACCTGATAATCAGGTACCTGCACAACAACCCTGCATTCCAGTACAAGCTTGAAAACCTTAAAAAACCTGAGTATGAGATAATAGTGGATTACAAGGGTATGAAGCGACCCCCTGTGAATTCTCCCTCATGGAGGCACCACGGCTGGCAGGTTTTAACCTACTCATGGCTGAGGGACATGCAGCCAGAGTCCAGCAAAGTTCTGGTGGGAATTCTCTTCTACCTCAACGAGCTCTCGCTTTTCAAGGAGGACCTGGAGGAGCTCAAGAAGGATGTGGAGGATGCACAGACAGACGTCAAGCCCTACGCCAGGGACCTTGAAAACATACTCCAATGGAATCCTCACTCAAAACCGCCTGAGATCTCAGATTCACTTAAAAAACTGCGCTCAATACGCATAATACCCGTTGAATACGACAACCAGAGGAAGTCCCTCACTGAGTTTGACTCTGTTGTGGCAGACATTGAGGAGAGCATTATAAAAGAGGTTAAGGGCTGTGGAATCCAGTCCTCATGGAAGATAAACCCTGAAAAGAGAACCTGCGATGCATGCGACTTCAAAACGTTTTGTAAGGATAATGCTGCTCGCAGGAGGTTTCCAACTGTACCTTGACCCTTTAAAAGGCTTTTAAAAAAAGATGATTAAATGACTTTAATAAAAAATAAATAAAACTAATGGAATTCCTTTTTTTCATAAACTCCCTACTCTTCCAATAACTCGATCTAAAACCTTGTAGAACTTTTCAATCTGTTTTTCATTGAGATCATCATTTATATCCAATCTGTAACCATCTGAAAGTTTTATGGCAATTTCATCCAATTCCCGGGCGTATTCTTCCACAATCGATTCTTCTTCTGGAACCTTGGTGGATATGCTGCTGAATATGAAGAATACAACCTGGTTGTACGCACTCAGATTGCAGTAACCCCTGAGAATTGCCACGTTGTTCCCTTCAAAATCAACGTTCAGGGAGAATCCCTTAGGGGTCCAGATAACCTTAAGGTTGTTTTCCCCGGAAAAATCCAGAAGTTCCCTGTAAAATCTTCTTCCAGCATCGTCCAGGTTTTCAAAAAATATCTGTTCATCGAGCTTTTTTGAAGGTATATTCTTTTTACGAACATCAGAAGCCTGTCCTGTGAGTCTTGGTACCAGTGTTTTAAGTCCTCCACCCAGGTACTGCTTAACCTCCACTGCAAACACTTCTGCAGGGTCCATCTCTTTGTTTAGAAATTCAACAATCCTTTTAAGCTCTGAAGGTATGCTGTCCGCCAGGAAGATCATCCTGATTTTCCCTGCCTGGAGATTGATTTTAACCATCTCCCAGAATGCTTCTGGATCCCATTCAAACCCCAGTTCAGAGGATAAAACCTCACCCATATCCTGATCTGGGAAATGGGATTTAACGTTGCTGGCCATCTCATCTACAGAAAGGTGGTAAACTGCATTGGAAGCATAGTCCAGCATCTGCCCAACCACCTCCCGCCTTATGCGGGTGTCGCTGCTTCTTTTAACCTCCACGAGGGTTGGAACACCGTCCTGATCCAGGAATAGATGATCCAGATAAACAACACCAGATTCCTCCTCAGAGTACATTTCCTGTTCTTTTTTAACTAAAAGCCATTTTCTCGGATTTCCTTCATCCATCTGATCTCCTGCAAGCAAGTCAGGATAATCTGCAATCAGATCCTGCAGTACAAGTTCTGAGGCGTATTCTTTCTTCCGTTTCAACCAGTTCATTCCCATTTTCCAGTAGAAAAATTTTTCCGTTCATGTTAAAACTCCAATTTTCAGGTTAAACATTGAACATAGACATACTTAATATTTACTGTGAACTGGAAAAAATGACATCAATGGGTTTTCCTGTTGACTCCATTCCATCTGCCTTCAGCACCAGTATAACAAATTAATACTTCCAAACTGATTTTATCTGATTTACAAAAATCAGATACTTCTGAAGGGGAAAACTCCCCTTTCTTCATATTCCTTTTTAAGCCAGGCCTTTAAAATGGGCTCACAGATACTGTAAGTGCCCCCTTCAGATTCTATTAAATCCAGTTTTTGCAGTTTGTTTAAGGGGTTGCTCAGGGATCCTGGAGTTATATTCATGCTTTCAGCTATTTCCTTTCTTTTAAGAGGTTTACTGATGAGGGTTGTCAGAATGGTTTGTTCGTGGAGGGTTAACCTGCTCCACTGGTTTATCAAATGAACCGCAAGGAGAGGCAAAGTCCTTTTAAACTCTTCGGTTACCATTTCATCATTTAAGGGAACGTTTTTTTGGAGCAGCTTGGCGAAGGTGTTTACGTAAAATGGTACCCCCTTTGTACACTTGTAAAATCTTTCAAATCCACCATCTTCCAGATTTAAGGAGGGTAATTTTTCATTTAAATAGTTTTTTACTGTTTCTTTGGTGAACGGGTATATTTCCACGTTCAGCATTCTGCCCCCAAATGCACCGTCTTTACCTGCTATCTTTTCAATGATAGAATCCCTTGAACTTACAGATCCAGAAAAAACATAGGCTACATTTTTCTGATTTTGAATTACACCTCTAATGAACCATAAAAACGAGTCCAACCGGCCACCCAAATCCCTAAGGGATTGGAACTCATCGATTATCATGATGGATCCTTCTATATCCCTGGAGTGGTCTTCGTAGATTTTTTGCGGTAGGTCCAGAACGAACTTTGAAAGTTTCCTGTAGTCATCCTCTGATTGGATTATGGGTACTGGTATTCCTCCAGCATCTTTAAGATCTTTCAGCTCAAATTTTTTTGTTTTGAAAAATTTTGATACCCTCTCAAGTACTGTGGCAAATCCTCTACGTTTGCATGCTTCCATCCACGAGCTATAAAACTGTTCCATTATTCCGGTTTCAGTTAGTTTACCCCTCTGATAACCAGAAGTAGTGGATAAATCAACATAACAGGTTAAGTAATCATCTTCAAGCTCTTTTTTTATTTTTTTAAGTAAAACTGTTTTTCCCACTCCCCTTATTCCAACAACCATAATTGTTGGAGGAGACCCTTTTGAAGTTGTCTCCAGTAACCCCTTTATCAGGGAAATATCCCTTTCTCGATTGTAAAATTGTTCATCAGTTAGTTCTGCATCGGTTCCCCATGCCAGATCTTCCACACAAACCACCATCGTATAATCTTTTTTACATTATGTATTCTGATCTGGATCACAGATCATATATATTTTGTTTTGGAATATGTATTCCAATTTGGATCACCAATCATATATATTTTGTTTTGAAATATGTATTCCAATTTGGATCATCTAATTTAGTCTGGAATATACATTCCATTTCAGGCCCTAAAATTTGATTTTAGTACGCACATGAAAAAAATAGAAATTTTAAGATTTAATGAATTCCATACTTACTTTTAAATCTATTCAAAAAGGTTTATACTCATTATTTTATCTAAAAGAAGGTCTGGAGGCCAAATATGAAACCCCTTAAAATTTTATCATGGAACGTTAACGGACTGAGGGCCAGGTTAAGAGGTAACTCTCTAAACTGGTTTCTGGAAGAAAAACCAGACATACTATGTTTACAGGAGTTAAAAGCTACTGAAGACCAAATTCCCGAAGATTTCTGGAATATACCTGGCTACCGCAGTTATTTCTCCTCTTCAAAGGTCCTAAAAGGTTACAATGGCGTTGGTATCTACTCTAGGTTGAAACCTGAAAATGTCCAGGAAAGCTTTGGAGATGGAAAGCTTTGGAGGAGAAGGAAGGATTTTAAGGGAAGATTATGGAAATTTTGTGCTTTTCAATTTGTATTCTCCAACAGGAATCAGTTCAAAGGATCTGGTGCATAAATTTGATTTCTACGAGCACTTCCTCAAAACCATGAAAGAGCTGGTGGATGAGGAGCACAATGTTCTGGTTTGTGGGGATTTCAACATAGCCCACAGAAAGCTGGATCTTGTAAATCCAGAAACAGCATGTAAAAGAGAGGGATTTCTACCAGAAGAGCGGAAAATTCTTGACAGACTCGTGGAATGCGGTTACTTGGACACCTTCCGAATGTTCAACCATGGTGGAGACAACTACACCTGGCGGAGTTACGATCGGAGCTGCAGAGAGAAGAACCTTGGAATGAGGCTTGATTACTTCTTTGCAAGTGAAAGTCTGGGGGAAAATATTCAGTCGGCATACATACGCCACGATATACCTGGATCAGATCCTGCCCAGTCGGTGCGGACGTCCTGATCTAAGCCATTTATAACTGATTTACAACAATATTATCCATTTTAAAGGCTTTTTTTTGAAAAAGGGAATTAATTTTGAGTCCACATCATTGAATGGCTGTTTAAAGGTATTCAATTACCTGTTGCTATTTTTTTTAGGAAGTACTGGATTGAGATTAAAAAATAGAACAATTAAAAAAATTGTAGTTCCTCTAAAAATGGTACTGAAACTACTTCACTGCCTTGGGAACTATTTCTTCCTCCAGCCCGAATATCTCTATTACTCCTGCAGCTATGAGGAACAAACCGAGTATTGCAGCTAAAACCACGAGGTTTCTCATGTAGGTTCCAGCCACCATGAATAGAATACCGAAAACAACACCCAGTGCACCGATAGATTTTCCCTTAACGCCCTTATCTGAGAAAAGAGCTGTTAAACCTGAGATTATTATGAAAAGCCCCACTATGTAAAGTGCTAAAAATACCAGAAATTCCAGACCCTTTACGTTCCCAACAAGTATTATCCCATAGCCTACTGCGAATATAGCCAGTATAAAATCGACTATTCCAGCTGCCATGTTCTTGCCCCAGACCTGAATGCCCTGAAAAAGTAACCAAAGACCTAAAAATATAATTCCAAGGCCTATAAGAACGCTGAACGTTGCAACGCTCACAAGTGGGAATGTTATAACTACAAGTCCCAACACTATTGCCAGAACCCCCACAAAAACATTTCTCATCTCAGCCATTTTAGAACCTCCCCCGCTTTTACTACATTTCAAGATTCCATTATTAAAATATCTTCTGGAGATCATAAATAGTTATTGCTGATGCTGCTTTGAGGGAGGGCTCAATTCTCTTTTACCTGCAAACGGTTTACATATAACTTTCTATTTAACTGTGATAGCAAAGAATTTGGTTATCCTTTTAAATATCGGACTATAGAGGGATGATATAAAATGGAATGTCCAAAATGTGGGTTTGACGATGAAGTGAATGCATCTTTTTGTAAAAAATGTAATTCAAATTGCTTATCCTTTTGGCTTTTTTGATATATTAATATTATAATAAGTATTATTTAAAATATGATAGGGATGGTAATTTACTATGAAAAATAAACGTGTTATATATCTTATTTTTTTAGTGATAGCCATATCCACTATTCCATAGCTGGTTTATGAATTTATATTAAGTATTAATTTGATCTGTTAAAAATTAACTTAGTTTTTAACTTAATATAATAAAATAAGTAAAAAAATAAGTCTTTATCTCTGAATAAGGTCGTTATCTCCCATGATAAACATTCCTCTTAAAATGCACCACCTGCAGTTACATGAAAAGAATTTTTTAATCTATTAAATGGGAGCTTGATTTTATCTTTAATAAATTGATAGTTTTAGTTACTAGTTTAAAAAAAAAGAAAATAAAAAAAATGGGGATCTAATTTCTAGGTTATAGGTATGTTGGACCAGGCTTTTACCGTAACTGTTGGGGGTAATACTCCATTAGTGTTGTAATAAGCTAGTATCCTACTATAAAGATATACTAAAGAGTTATATCCTACTTTTCCGAGATTTGAGCTACCATATGTTGGTGCTCTATTATTATTGTCCATAAAGTCTGCTGTTCTTTGAGCTAAATCTAAATAATTGCTTGAACTTAATTTTCCGCTGGTTAAATCATCTAAACTGCTGGATGGTGAGGAATAAGTACCTGTTGTTACTAATGTGTTTGGTAATGGATCTGTGAAGATCAGGACTGTTGCTCTTGTGGCTAAGTATAAGAATTGATTTATGGTTACCGTTGAGCTTCCTATTGTTACTGTTGTGGATAATGCTTTATTGGTTTCTATGTAATTTTTAACTCTTGTAGCAGCGTCAACAACTTGTTCCCAAGTGTAACTGTTTGGGCTAATGTTCATTGTGTATGTTTCTGTATATATTGGAGATTGATTTCCTGCAGCATCTATTGCCATGTATTTGAGTGTGGTAGTACTACTTATTGTGATTGGTGATGTGTAAATTGCGCTGTTTATGGTTGGGTCACTGCCATCCGTAGTATAATAGATTGTGGATGATTTACTGGCGGTTAATGTTACAGTTTGTGCTTGTGTATAACTTCCACCTGATGGTGTTGAAGTTACTGTAGGTATAATGTTATCAACTGTAATTGGTGTGTTAATTGAGTATCCATTTACTGTTACAGTTGCATTGGCTGTTCCAGAAGTGTTACCTCCAGTTATGGTGAAATTTGCTTTACCTTTAGAAAGTGTTGTGTTTGTTATGTTAACGGTTCCCAATGTATAATCCAGGTTTACAGGCACACCATCAGGTATTGTACCCTGGTTTGATGTGTCATCCCCCTTAGAATTATGTGCTAAATCTACCGAAACTGTTGTTAGAACCTACAGTCCAATTTGCTGCTGATACTGTATTAGAAAGACAAATTATAATTAATAAAAATATGGGTAACCATACTAATTTTTTAAAGATTTTCATGTTATACCTCCAGTGTATTTTTAAACTATGAAAATTCTTTAATTTTACATGTACTACACCTCCAAGGAAGTTAAAATTGAATTTTTAGGAATCGGGGCCTCCGAATGTGGATGTCATTAATTCTGATTTTTGTTTTGCATTCTCTGCGGATTTTTTAGATATACTTGTCCGTTTATCTGTGTATTGTTTGAATTTGGGATTTTTGTTCGCGATTTCTATGAGTACTGTTTCTTGGTTTTGTATCTCTGGTTTCAAGTTTTCTGCGTTTTTGTAGTGTTTTTCTGCTTCCACTCTGTTCCCATTTATCTCTAATTCTATTCCAAGTTCCATTTCATTGTAGTAATTATATCTTAAGTCCACATATTTTCCTAATGCTTGTGCATATTCTTTTTCTATGCTTGATGAACCGCTTTCTATCATTTCCTTGTTCCAAAGTTGAGCAGTTTGGGTTATGTTTACCATTCTCTGATATTTTGTGTCTGCTTTCTTCAAATTGGAAATTCTCACTGCATGGTCACTTGTACTCGTGTTTAAGAGGGGATCTGCTTCTGCTTGTATTAAATCATCAAAATAGAGTGGAACAAGATGATTATCATATGCTGTTTCATAGGCTCCGTTTGTGTTGTTCTGGGCTATTACGCACCCTATGCCTACAACCGTTAGGAGGATTACAGCTGTAAACGGTATCATCCATTTAATGTTTTTTGCACGTATTAAATTAGCAACAGTACCAACAGTTCCTCCGACAAATCCCCAAATTGCATAGCTTATCACATTTGCAAGGGCAATGTAAGCATCAGGATTTGTGGATACAAATGATGTTAAAGCTATGATCCCTGTAATAAAACCTGAAAAAGCCCCGTTCAATGATGGATTACAATCGTAGTCCGCCATCACGTTTTTGTTGTAGGCCATCACAGCAGTGATGCCTCCACCTGCAACAGCTCCAACAAAAGTTGCAAAAAGAATAACATCATTTCCCAACAATTTATAGCTGATTGAAGTAATTAAAAGGCCTAAAACAATCCCTAATCCTATACTTAGCCAGTACGGTTTGAACGTCACTAAATAAAAGGATTTCCCGCATTTACGACAAAATTTAACATCATCTGGATTTTCCATCCCACAATTCTTACACTTCAAAACTAAAACACTCCCTTAAATTAAAAAGAATAATTTGGAAGCAAAATCTTGAACTTCCATTAATATTCTTTTACAATTATTCTTCTATGGCCTTAAAGTCCTGTAAAAATGTTTTTAAAACACCATCATTAAAAGCTCCTGGCTGATTTTCCATTGTAACCGCAAAGTACTGGTAAGACCCTTTTCCCATAGCCCAATGGTTTACACGGTAATCTGTAGTACCTGCACTACAAGTTACATAAGGATTATAATAGCAGGGACTCCAAGTTCCATTGACATCTGATGAATTTGAGTAATACTGCCAGATAGATCCATAAGGATAAAATGGTAATGTACCAACATCACTATACTCCGGAGTAGTTGTTTTATAAACAAAAATAGGCATTTCATTATCCGGATCTAATTTTAATGGATGATCTGCTCTGAAATAATAAGTTATATGAGCTATTTGTGTTGGATCTTTTGTGGAATATATCTTTTTTGTTGCATAAAGTGTCATCCTATCAACAGCTAATGCTGTTGTTGAACCTTCTGCAACGTTATTGTTTTCATTAGTTTCATTAACTTCATTGTCATTATCCACAACTACTTTTAACAAGTTTTTACCTCTTAACACAGGGCTCCAATCTAATACCGTAGTATTACTTTTCCCTTTTAATTTATCTACTCTCTGAGTACTAACTAATTGATATTGCATAGGTGCCTGAGAACTATTAGCTACATACAAGTCAACATTAAATGGGCCTGTGTCCCCATATTTATCATTAGAAACAACCGCATTTATTGTAGTAGCATATCCTAAATCTACTTCAGAAGGTAAATTCCAACTTACAAAAAGATCCCTTTTGTTACCTCTAAAAAATGGACAATTTTCATCAGTGCACCCGTCACTCAATTGAGTGTCTGTGGCTTGAAGAAAATCCATAAGTGCTTCTTCAGGGATTAACCTTATAAATTCTTGATGATCAATTATTTCAAGACCTAACTCTGCTAGAGTAATACCTTCAATGTCATATAATCCTATACCTAATGTTGCTACAGAAGCCAGTTCTATCGAAGCAAAGTTAATCAGGTACATTCTATTTCTACAATCTGAATCCACGGTTTTGCCCGTTTTTTCTTGAATTTCATCTATTTCAGCATTAGTTTCAATATAAGTCATTGCAAGTGCATTTACAGTTATATAAGACCCAGCAACTACAATTACTGCAATAGGAATTACTGCATGAACTTGTGTTGATCCCATTTTTGTATTATTAGATGTTCCATTTTGTCCATTTTGTATTTGATTTAACTCGTTTATATCCATCGTTTTTAATTCTACAGACACACCTCCCTGCTTCAATTTTTTTATAGTACTTCTAATTTCATCTAATTTATTTTCAAGAGTTGAATAATAAGCTGTTGTTTCGGTAATTTGTAAATTAGGATTATTCTGTACGATCCATTCTTCTCCATTTTCTTGACCAGCTTTAATATCATTGATAACTTGATTTAGATTACTCGCATCTGTTGCGTTTATTGTTTTACCATTCTCATTATTAATTTCTGTATTAATTTCATTTAACATTTGATGTTCATATTGAAGCTCTGATTTTGCTTGAGCTTCATTTCCATTAACTATTGAAGTTACTGTTGCATTATTTACCTGTAATAACTGATTTATATTCATTATAAGCCTTTTTTTAGTTTTTAAGCTCATAGATGATGAGTTACTGACATCCATTTTCAATTCTTGGAGTTTTTGACCCGAATATTCAGCTATTGTACTTTCATTGGATTCATTGGATAATACGTTTAATTCATTAGTTTCTTGAGTTAAATTTGATATTAAAGCTGTTTCCGTTTGGTTATCCATGGTTTGATTAGTAATATTCCCTGTTTGATTTGTATTTGTTATAAGATTGTTGCTTGTTGTTTGACTCTGATTAAAGTTTGCGCTCATCACTGTTGAACTGGAAATTATACTTCCAGCAAAGGTTATCATTATAAAAAGTAGTATCAACTTCTTTTTAATCATCATTGCTCACCAAAACTACTAAAAAAATTATAAAATAAATATTTTTACATAAAACTAAATATAAAAATGTATATACAAGTTTTAGGGATAGAACGATTTAATAATGATATTTAAAGAATTTAAGGAATATCTAGAGAAAAAACGCGAAAGATCCAATTTTATCTGGAAAAAATAGAAATTAGATGAAAAAATGTACCCCTTTATCTTCAGGGCAATAAAGGTTTAAAAAAACAATCCATGACACAGAGGCCTTAAACATAAGAGGAAGAGGCACATGAAACATTAAGACAAACCACCAATAAGTCACCATAACGGAAAGAGGAAAACAAGAAAACACTATTCTAAGCGTTGAAAAGAAACCTCCTCCAAAAAAAATTAATACAAACAAACTCAAAAACACACGGTAAAAAGCCAGTAACAGTATTTCACAGACAATTACACCATATACAGAGGTTTAACTATTCACATAGATTTTAAAACAGTAATCATAAGTTAAAGATACATAAAAAAAAATGATCACTCACTCACTAAAAGAGTACGCAAACAGTGAAACACGCGCTAACAACTGTGAAAAACAGACATTCACTCTTAAAACAACTATTATAAGAATATTTAAAGGTATTTTAAAGAGGTATACCTCAACATAATATCTCAAATTCCTTCCAACTCACATTTCATAAACCAAGTAAACTGGATAAACAAAGCAATACACATAAATATGCAATGCACCTAAAAATCAATAAGAGCGTTAGTTATTAAGCACTCAAAGTTCAACTTACATTCTGATTTTAAGAGTATCCGGATTTAAACATGCAGATTTGTAAACAGGGATTAAACAACATTAATGGAAACGTTGTTTTTGTTGCAGAGTTTTATTATGTAATTTGAGGATAGGAATATTCCAGATTCTGCCTTTGTCCCCCGGGAATTTGATGATTTAGAACCATAAACCAGTATGCCCACCACATCACTTTGATTATTTAAAACTGGACCTCCGCTGTAACCTTCAGCTGTCGGTGCACTTGTTCTATAGTAAACAGTGCCTGAACTGAATGTCTGTGCTTTAAGTGAACCTGAAGTTGATTGTGGTGAAGAATTGTCCGTTTGGTAGGTTCCATAACTGTCACTGTTGGGATAACCATATATCCTGACGTTTTCACCTGTTCCTGGTTCTTTTGAGCTGATGTTAAGTGTGGGCAGATTGGTGCCTGCGCTGTCAACCTTCAGTATCGCAACATCATCATCTGTGGAAGGGTTTCCCACATCAACAAGCCTTGCACTGTATGAAGCTCCACCATTAACAGAAGATGAAAACTTGACTTTTATAAGCTGCTGGGAAGATCTGACACTCAAGAGATTCTTCTGACGTAAAGTTTCTGTTAGGGCACTTACATCATCACTCCCAGCACTGTAGGACCCATCAACGCTTTGGTTGAGCAGGCTGCCTAACTGAGAATTACCATGAGCCAGGTACTCCTTTACAGCTGCTTCTTCCACGTAACGCTCCACATCACCGCTTTCCATCTTTTTGAGACTGTTTTGATCAAGGGCATTGGGATCGCTCACAACATGAAAGGCGGTTATTACGTAACCATCGCGGGTCACTGTAACTCCTGAACCGGAGTCCATGGCAGAGCTAACGTCAATATTCACTGTTTTGTTCTGGAATGGATCTGTTAGGGTGACCACACCTGAAACCCCATTTTCAATGTAAACTGTTGAGGCAGCTGCCTGGGGGGAAGAACCTATGTACTGTGGGGAAAGGTAGTTACTTTCAAGAAAGAAGTATCCTGAAAGTACCAGTACAGCTGCCACAAACAGTATCAAGGCTTTTTTAGCCATACTCATTGACAATTCACCTGAAACCTAAATGATCACCAAACTTTCAATTTATTAAACAAAAATATTTATTTTTCCCATTTTTACAAAGTTTTGTACAGTGATCCTGTCAATTACTAGATTTATATCTACTTTATGGGATAAATAGGTTTTGCAAACCCAAACACATGGAGAAGTATTTAAAATGTTTTAAAAAAATAGTGGTATCAAGGTGAGAGATTTTTAAACCTTAAAATTTTCATTTAAAGAGGATAAAAAACACCTTTAAAGGATGAAACACGAGAATTCACCTAACTTTAAAGCATCAAGATCAAACATAGAAAAAAGTTTCCCTTTTAGTAAAAGGATTTAATTAAAGCTGTTGATTAAAAAAGGGATTTGAGGGGTTAAATGGTTTTAAACAACAAGAATAAGGATTCCACAGGAGTTTTCAAAAACGGGGATGAAGTTTCCACAGAGGAGCTGGAGAGAGAATTGATTCATAAAGAGAATGAGATCAGGAAACTGGAAGAAAAGCTTGCGGATACATTTGGCCGGCTGCACGACGTTGTGGCTGAGAAAAAATTGCTCCAGCAGAAAATAAATGAAGGAGAGCTTCAGGAAATAGACCTGAAATTCAAAAACTTCAACGAACTTCAGGATAACTACCACAAACTTGAACATCGAACCAAAGTCACCAAAAAACAACTGGATGATGTGCGTGCCAGGGCAGAATTTCAGGAAAGGGTGATTGAAGACTTGGAAAATCGTGGCTTTTTAGATTTTCTCTTTGGAAGGATTCCTGAAAGTTTCAGACAGTACAAGAAAAATGTTTTGGAGAGAAAAGGGAAAAGGGAAAAAGAATGAGGTGGTTTAACCTGTAAAAGGTAGTTCAACCTGTATAACAATAAACCACCTAAAAAGTTTTAAAGATGGCATATCCATCTAGCTAGATCCTTTCAAGTTCCACCACCACGATCTGGGGTCTTGCAAAGAACCTCATCGGCACGATTATGGTTCCTATTCCATTGCTGACTATCATGGTGCTGTTTCCTGACTTTTTCACGCCCGTAACATATTCTTGTCCGTACTTTGAGCCTGTAACTGGTGCCCAAAGCCCGAAAAATGTGATCTGCCCTCCGTGAGTATGGCCTGCAAGCATCAGATCCACCAGATTCTTGTTTGCAAGTGGGAAGTAGTCTGGTTTGTGCGAAACCAGTATAACAAAATCATCTGCATCTGCAGCACCTATGGTAGGCCCCTGATATGGAACATCAGTATCCAGATCTCCAACACCACCCAAACGAATTCTCTGACCGTTCTTTTCAATCCAGAGGCCCCTGTTACCTATGTAGGTGATTCCGGCATTCTCCATGGCTGTTATGGTTGCATTTTTGGGGTCGTTGTTTCCAAGAACACCGTAAACCCCGAGTGGAGCTTTGAGCTTTGAAAGCTGCAAGAAACACGGCTCAATATAGTTTGTATCGCCGGTTACATAGTCTCCCCCAAGTACCACCATATCAGGGTTCAGGGCGTTCACCTGATTTACAAGGCCTTCAACCCTTGCCTCGCTGAAAAATGAGCTGCAGTGAATATCCGTTAGAAAGATTATCTTCGTGCCGTTGAACTCCTCTGGAATCTGATCCGACTGGATCACAACCTCCTTGGTTTCGACCATGTAAGGTTCTATGAGACTGTAAGCCACTGCCACTGCCATTAAGGCTACCAGGATAAGAACTATCTTTTTGAGCATTTTTAAAACCTTAAACCCATTTTTTTTTAAATCTGTAAATCTTTTTACTGCCATCTTCAGAATTTATCTTACAAATAAACAGTTTTTAAATAAGATTTAATTTAGTTTTAACTGTATTTTTAAGTGTTTAGAATAAGATCCCCATAATTCCCCAATTACCCTGCTTTGCATGGGATCTTTAACTTTAAAAAGTAGAATATCTTTAGTTGATTTTTTTATTGTTTATATTTGTTTCCATGATCATTTAAAAGGTGTTAAACCTTGTCATTAATCACTGCCCCATCTGAACTTTCAACAGTGCCATCCATGGAAATATTTAATTTAGGGGCAGTATAAAAAAATGTTTTAGAGGTACTAATCATGAAAAAAAGAACAGGAATCGTTGGTCTTACAAAATCTTTCAGTGAAATTGTTGAAGATATTAAGGAGGGTTCAAAGATTGTTTTCACAGGTTCAGCTGCCGTATGCACGCCTTTCATCGAACTACTCGCATACAGTATTAGAAATCGAGGATTTGAAATGGTTTTTGTTCCAAATGCAGATGTAAGTGAAGCAAGGAAGATAAAAAAACAGGAAAATATTGGAGTTAGTGTTGTTGACGAGAAAAGCAATGCTGAAGACCCAGCAGTTGTTGTTGTATTTGGAGGTTTGGCCATGCCCAAATTCGGATGTCCTCCAGAGGACGTTGTGAACATGATACATGATATTTCAAAGGAAACCCCCCGGGTAATTGGTGTGTGCTTTATGAGCATGTTCAAACGTGCGGGCTGGGACAAAAAAATACCCTTTGACGCCATCATCGACACGCAAATGGAAACAGTTGTTGAATAGGTAATTCCAGTTAAATTCTTTAAATTGAGATACAAAACTCTTAAAGCGTGTAATGGACCATTATTCTCAAACTTCTTTTTTTAAATTATGATCATTGCGAGTTTTCAGCCAGCTCAAGAATTCTGAAAGTGCATATAAAAGCCAGTATAATCTGTAAGATCAACCCTTAAATGTTTTATGTGCACATTTTGATTGGATTAAGTTCCTTAGATTGTAAAAATAAACCGTATCAAACATTTAAGTAACTACAAAACAGGTTTTATATAAGAATAAGGGATAAACATGAACATTGTTAAATTAATGTTCCATGAAGCATAAACATTTAACACCTCTTAAATATGAAGATAATTAAATAATGATCCACCGAATCAGCATTAAATCGAATCAGCATTAAAGTTAGGAGGAAATATTAATATGCACATGTTCTTTATAGTGGGAGCTTCCCTACTGTGGATACTTTCCATTCTCTTGGTGTACAGCTCAAAAAGGGTTGAACCTGCAAAAAAGCATTCAACCAACTTAACGGCAATTTTAAGTTTTATAATAGGTTTGGTATCATTCTTCATTGGAATTATGTGAAACCCACTGAAAATCCTTTGATACGGATTTTTTTGAAGATTTTTAGTTCCAAATTATTTGTTACATGAATTCAACTTTTGTTACATGAATCAGCTTAAAAAGTATTGAGCATGAAACTGGACTAAAATTCCAGAAATAAAAAATCTATTTTTTGCAGCGTCTGCTTTAAAAAACTCCTTTGAGAAACACCTGAAAAGAGTATGCAAAGGTCCACCTACAATTGTTTAATTTAATTACTTTAATTTAATTACTTTAATTTTCAAAAAAAGTGTTTGAATTTCAATCAGAAGTTAATAGAAATTAACATGTTTTATAGTGATTACTTTATTACACTGGTTTATATTAATAATTAAATTCTCAACGTGCTTTTATCTGGTAATTAAGTTCTTAACCGGAGACAGATTTTTTTTGAATTGATTTTTAGGAGAGATAATCATTTCCGGGTCTGGTGATCAAATGGTAGAAGTTTTGATATAAAACTGGTTTTCAAATCATGCAGGGCAGAAAATTACAAATCATGATTTACACCAGAAATGAAGCATGTATCTCCGGTTAAGATTTTTACCAGACCAACCTGAAGTAGCAACAGATCGGTTTTTGAATTAATTTTTCCAATTTTTCCTTAAATTTATCCTATATGAGGTTACAATGTGGCTTTAAGCTTAAAGGACTTTAAATGGGGACTTTAATGCCTCAGATAGATCAAACTATAGATACATTACTTTTTGTGGGTACATTACTTTTTTTTGCATTTTTTTAGTGCGTCTTTTAAAATTTACACATCCTTGTACACCCCTGAAGTTCAGTTCCCTAAATTTCGTTTGAAATTTTATTTCATATATCTGGCAATTTATAGACATAGACAGGTTCTAATAACTACACATTTTCAAGCACCTTCGGAAGATGTGTTAACTTAGGTTAAACTGATGTCAGAGACATCCAGTGGAACCAAATATATAACCATAGTTACGATGACTCCACAATATAACAATTGTTATATCCTATAAAGTTTTCTATTCTACACTCCAGAGAAAAACGTGTAATTCAAAAAAATCATGTCGTGTTGAAGTTGGCAAGTCAACATTACAAACCCCCAAAAATCCTAAAAAGAAATTAAAAACTGCAAAAAAAATTTCAAAACATCTAAAAACAGCTATTAATATGAAAAACCATTAACATGAGAATGCTCCGGCCGGGATTCGAACCCGAGTCTTTGGCTCGAGAGGCCAAAATGATTGGCCGGACTACACTACCGGAGCATGCAAAATCACATGGAATTTCCCCTGGGAAAAATATGTTAGCACTATTAGTGTAACTTATTCCTTCCATATAAATGTTTACATTCAAGTTAGGTTTCAAAAAAGGGATGTATTAACTTTTAAACCATTTATGAATAAAAAAATGAAGTTTTTAGGGATATCCTGTTTTTTTTCTTTTTTTAGAATTATATTTTCTTAGGATTATATTTTGGATAGAAAAATGAACTTCACAAGAAAAGTATAAAAAATTTAAAAAATCCTCATTTGCATTCATCCTTCATCCGTTTGATGGTGGATCTCACACAGCTGCGAACGTAACCAACATCATCATCCCTGATTGCATTTAAGGGTGCCAGAGCCCTTCCATCACCGATCTTATCCAGGGCTTTAACTGCGTACTGGCGAACCTGCGGTTTTTCATCCCCCAAAAGTTCACAAAGCGCATCAACAGCCTGAGAATCCCCTATCTTACCCAAAGCAGATGCAGCCAACCTCCTCACGTTACCGTTATCATCCTTCGTTGCCCGACACAATGGACCCACAAAGGAGGGATCTCCCGTTTCTCCAAGCATGTAGGCAGATCTGGCCCTAACTTTACCACTGGAGTCCTCAAGTAATGCCTGAACAATTTCTTCAAAACCCTGAGGTCCTTCAAGATCTTGAGTTTCTTCTTCAGGGTTACCCACCGCTGTGTCTGTTTTGGAAGTTATTTTAGAGTTTGTTTCTGGATCTTCTATTTTTGTATCTTCAACATTTCCATCCCTGAAAACCATCATATCCCGTATCTTTTCAAGAATGAAAAGTGTTCCCCTTTTACTCAGGGGTTTGTTGTCGTTTCCGCATTTTGGTGAGTATATACATGCCGGACATCCAACCTCGCACTTGCAGTCCCTCACAAGTTCATAGGTACGTTCCATTATTTCTCCAAAGAGTTCTGAAGCCTTTTCTGCAAGCCCAATACCCCCTTCAAATGCATCGTAAATAAATATGGTGGCATCATCTGTGTCAGGATGGTAGGCAGTTGACATTCCACCAATATCGAACCTGTCGCACATGATGTTGAAGGGTATCATGGAGATCATGGCATGCTCAACACCGTGAAGTCCGCCTTCAAAAACATCCTTCTCATCCAGAGCATCTTCAAGTTCATCCCGAACTCTTTCAGGCAGGGTGAACCACAAACCCTTTGTTTTAAACTTCAAAGGGGGGAGTTCGAGTTTTTTGGTTGCAACAACCTTGTCGTAGTTCATGATCTTGTACTTGTGGTAGTACTCACTGACCTCCAGATCCCCGAAGAAAACAGAAAAACTGCCGAAATCCTTTTTTTGAATTTTTTCAAGTACCTCCACATCTATATCCTTCATAACCTGGGTGTGGTAACCCACATCTTTTTTCACAACATGGATGGTTCTCTTTTTAAGGTTAAAATCATCAACAAGATAGGTTTCACCCCTGTTGATTAAAACAGCCCCTTCATGGGCTTCCCTGTATGCATGTTCTCTGTCCATGGTTTCAAGCAGTTTTCCTGCAAATATAACCCTGAACCTGTCCGATGAAACACTGTCAAGGTTGATCTTAAAAGCTGCAACATCGTCTCCCATGTAAGTCCATCCATCACCTGTTTTCTGGATCAGATCCTGTTTTTGGAGGGAATTTTTAATATTTAAAGTTTCATCGCCCAGGTAACCCTCAAATTCCCCAGGTTTCAGGGGCAGTTCTGATGCTGCACACATCATGTGGCCTGAAATTATCTGGGGGTTCTGGAGGTCAATTATGGCATGTTCATGGGGTTTTTCAAACACAGATTCTGGATGCTTCATGAGGTACTGGTCTAATGGGTTTTCAAAGGCAATCAAAACCACCAGTGAATCATCATGACCCCTGCCTGCCCTGCCTGCCTGCTGCCAGGTGGAAATCAGGGTTCCTGGAAATCCCGAAATTATAACACCATCAAGGGACCCTATGTTTATGCCCAGTTCAAGGGCGTTTGTTGTTGTCACACCCTTCAAAACACCACTTTTAAGACTTTCCTCTATTTTTCTGCGCTCCTTGGGGAGGTAACCTGCCCTGTAGGAGGTTATCTTTCCTGTAAGATCCGGCTGGATTTCCTCCATCTCATTTTTAGACCAGAGGGCAATGAGCTCTGCCATTTTCCTTGAAACTGTGAAGCAAAGGGTTTGAAGATTGTTCAGGACAAAAAACAGGAAAAGATTCTTGGTTTCCTGGTGGGCTGATATCTTACCCTCACCATCGAAGTAAGGATTGTAAAGAACGAAGTATTTCCGGCCTGCAGGTGAGCCATCCTCTGATACAAGTTCGAATTTTTTGCCTGTTAACTTTTCACTGAACTCTTCAGGGTTGGCAAGTGTTGCAGATGAAAGCACAAACTGGGGGTCTGAACCGTAAAAATGGCATATACGCCGCAACCTCCTTATGAGAAACGCCACGTTGGAACCGAAAACTCCCCTGTACTGGTGCGCCTCATCGATAACAACGTACTTGATGCCCTTAAAAAATCCTGACCACTGATGGTGCCAGGAGAGGACCAGATGAAGTTCATAAGGATTTGTAAGGATTATCCTGGAATTCTGCCTTATCCACTGCTTCCTGCTTCTGGGTGTGTCCCCATCGTAGATATTGGGATTTATATCAATTTTAAATTCAAGTTCAAGTTCTTCAAGGGTTTTAAGCTGGTCGTTTGCAAGTGCCTTGGCCGGGTAAATGTAGAGGGCTGTTGCAGCAATGTCCTGACTTAAATCCTCAAGTATGGGGATATTGAAGGCCATCGTCTTTCCTGAGGCTGTTGGAGTGGTGATTATAACATTTTCTCCAGCCCTCAGATGTTTCAGTGTCTCGTACTGGTGTTGATAGAGTTTTATATTCTTTCTTTTAAGATAATCCTGAATAGCATGAGGTAAATCTTCCACGTCCTGGTATACGGGTTTCTGGGGAAGTAAAACTTCAACGTGTTCCAGCCTGTCCCTGTATCTAATGTCAGATTCCAGTCTGCTCAACACTTTCCTCACAATTTTTCCATTGCCCATTTGAACTTGCCACCGAAACAGTACTTGGATATGATCTGGGATAATTTTAACAAAATACCTATTTTAAATGTTACTTCCTATTTTTGAGTGTTCTATTCCCTGATCCCATCTCTGGATTAAATTCTATGTCTATTAAAACACTTATTTAAAAGTTTAAAAAAAACCTTGTTGATAACAGTTTTATGGGAAAATAAAATAATAAGGTTTTATAACAGAAAAAAGTCCGGTTCAAATCTGAACTGTACTTGGAGAACCAGGATATGATGAAAAAAACATTCCAGGAAGATGAGAAAACCCTCAATAAGAGTATTACCTCCTCTTTGAATTACCCAACACAAACTGCAGCTTTTGATAATGAATCTTCTGAAGTTGTCAACAGATTCCAGGGTGCAATGCTTGGACTGGCAGTTGGAGATTGCATGGGAGTCCCCGTTGAATTTAAAAGCCCAAATACCTTTGAACCTGTTTCTGATATGATTGGTGGTGGTTCCTTTGATTTGAAAGTCGGAGAATGGACTGACGATACTTCAACAGCACTTTGCCTTGCTGAAAGCCTTGCAGAGAAGGGTTTTAACCCGGTTGACCAACTTGAACGTTACCTCAAATGGTACAGGGAGGGTTACATGAGTGTGACTGATGTGTGCTTTGATATTGGCAACACAACCAGGGAAGCTCTTTACAGGTTTGAAAAAAGCCATGAACCTTACTGCGGCCCAAAAAGTGAACGCTCAGCAGGTAACGGTTCGCTGATGCGCCTGGCCCCTGTACCATTGTTCTACATTTCGGATCCTCTGCTTGCAATTGAAAAGTCTGGAGAAAGCTCCAAAACCACACACGGACACCCCCTGGCAGTTGATGCCTGCAGGTACTTTGGAGGGTTGATTGCAGGGGCTTTGATGGGTTGCTCCAAAGCAGAGTTACTATCACCGAAGTTCAGCCCGGTTCCAGGATACTGGGATGAAAACCAACTTAAAAGGGAGATCGATGAGGTTGCATCTGGTTCCTTTAAAGTGAAGAATCCTCCAGAAATAGCTGGAAGGGGCTACGTTGTCAAATGCCTTGAAGCTGCACTCTGGGCGTTCTACAAAAGCAGCAGCTTTAAAGAGGGCTGTTTAATGGCAGTTAATCTTGGAGACGACGCCGACACAACAGGTGCAGTTTACGGACAGATTGCAGGTGCATACTACGGGAAAAATGGCATACCTGAAAACTGGATTTCAAAACTTTCTAAATTGGATTTAATACAATTTACAATGTGTAATTTGCTGAAAAAATCAATGAACATCCCCTGAAAGGAGTTATAAACCTGAAAAAGGGTTATAAATTGGAGGCTGTAAACTGGAGTGTTGAGGTTTTAAACTGAAGCTTGTAAACTAGAACAGGCTAAAAAATTATGCCAAAGAGTACTGTGCTAAAAAAGATTATATGATCTGGAAAAGAGAATTTATACTGGTGATAAATTGCAATCAACTTTACTTTCCTACCCAATTGATGATGATACTCCCTTCTATATAGGAACAACCAGACCAACTATAACTCCAAATAATCAGATTTCCAGGGGTGAAGATTACAACACTTACATTATAACCGTTGGAAATCACTGCGGAACCCATATAGATGCTCCAAATCATTTCATTCCCCGAGCTAGGAAGATATCTGATTACAGCATCCAGGAACTTACCTTCAAAAATCCCTTGATTCTGGACTGTCCCAAGGGACCTGAAGAACTTATAAAAGTTGAAGACCTGCCTGAAGAAGAACTTGAAGGTGTTGACTGTTTGTTTTTCCGTACTGGCTTTGGAAGGTACAGATCAATGGATCCAGATACGTACTTAACCCGCAATCCAGGAATAGCCCCTGAAGTTATTCCATGGATAAGAAAAAACCTTAAAAACATTCGTTGTCTTGGAATAGACTGCGTCTCAATCACAAGTTACAAACAGGAAGATCTGGGGAAAAAAGCCCATATAAATGCATTTAAAGAAGAAAATGGTTTAGGAGAACCTTTACTCTTAATTGAGGACATGGATCTTAACGTGAACCCCAAATCCTTAAAACAGGTGATTGTTCTTCCATGGCAGATAAAGAAGGTGGACAGTGCTCCATGCACCGTGCTTGCAGAACTTGGATGAAACCTAGATCAGTTAAGTTGTTAAACCTTTTTTTTCTATGATCCTTTTCATCCAGATCATTCGTTTAGTACTTTCTTAGCTTCAACAAGTAAATTTAAGAGTTTATATCCCTTCTGGGTTATCATGTAATCCCCTCGTTCATGGCGCTGGATGATCATGCCTCCATCAAGGAGTTTCTGGATGTGGAAGAGGAGGTTTCCACCCCTTAATCCTGTTATCTCAGAAAGGGAGGAGAAAGTTCGTGTTTGCGTGGCTGTTGAACGTAAAATCTGAAGTCTCTGCCTGTTGGATAGGGGTTCAAGAACGTCCTTAACTATTTTTTCATCGGAAATTTCTTTAATATCCTCTTTCTTATCTCCACTGCTTCTGTAAACTTGAAGGGAACGCATGAGTTTTACCTGTCTATCAAAAAGGTCGTAAACTTCCGAAAAACAAGCTTCACACTTTTGGAATGGGGCTTCCTCTTTTAAACCATTTAAAACAGTCTTATTGTCTTTTATACTTTCTTCTGGAGCATTGCCACATCGCAGAAGATTTGTATTTTCCTCAAGAAGGCCTGTGAACTTTGATTTACAGGTGTCTCTCATTGGACATTTGTCCACCATACCGCGTTCCAGGCTTTTTTCAATGTCTGCAGAGGCGTAACCAGTTATACAGTTTAAAAAATCCTTTTTCAGGTTTTCAAGCATGAGGTTCAGATATTCCTGGTTGGAATTTTCAATCATCCTTTTAACATCTTTATGGATCAATTCCAATTTCTGTTTTATCTCTAGAACGCTCTGATCTCTCTTTAAATCTTTTTGCTGATAATTTTTGTCTTCATGTGCCATTGTCAATATCTACTCTTCTGGCGCTAATAAAAGTTTCCATTACAACTTCAAAGGTCATTCTTGTGTATAAAACTGTAGTTAATATGCCTTTATAACCATTAAATATATATGATGTCACTTAACATTGTTAGATGTGGCTGTTTAGGCAGTTAAAATACATGTTAAGCAGGGAAAATTATTGAAGGCTTTCTTTGCTGAAAAAAGTTAATTCGCAACAACATCTTACAGCTGGAGGTGAAAAAAGCCATGTTGGTAGAATTCGAGCTACAGCACTGGTGCTGCGGTCCTAAAGGTTGCCAGATCGAAATAGAATACGGCGAAATGATGGACATGGAAGATTAATTTGGATTGCATCTTTAGTTTGAGAAACTCTTATTCAATTTTTTTTATATTTCTATTTTAAAAATTTAAACTTGTTTATCACTTTAAAAACCGGTTTACCACTTTTAAGTTAAAAAATAGATTTAGTTTTCAACAAAAATTAGAGGTAACCTTGGCACTTCAACTTCAAATTGGGTAATTAAGATACACTTAATACAGTTTAATGACGATTAAGTATATATCAGTAACTAACGATAGTTAGAAACGGTGATTTACATGCCAAAATGGGTAAGTGGAAAAGAAGTAAGTGAAGAAGAGATAGAAAATTCCTTAAAAGCCATTAAAGAAAGTGTTTGTTTTAAATGCACAGAGCACAGTGATAAATGCTCAATAGCAAAAGCAGCAGCACATATTAACTCAATGAAAGAATAAAAAAGGGGAAACCATTATTTATTTATCCCATTTTTTTATTTTCAATTCTTTTTTTATATTTGATCCTTTTTTTGTACCTCAACCATCTTCATCTTCAAAGTTCTCAATCTGTTTACAGCAGCAGCAATTTCAAATATTCTGGGTTTTGCAAGGTTATTTGGTTTCTTTCGACCTTTAAGTGCCAGAACATCCAAACCTCCCTCTTCAATATCATGTTTCACTGCTTTGAGCACATCAAGAAGGGATGTTTTCCCATCCATATGCTTCCTGGATGCATGGTAAATTGCATAGGCAATTGCACGTGTCTGGCTTGGGTGAACGATCTGCTCAACCTGTGAAATGTCTACGTTTTCACGGCCCACAAGAACAGTTGAAAGTCCGCGGCAGTCCAGTTTAAGCTTCCTTCCCTTGAAGGGTTTGATACTTTCAGGCTGGGGAGACCTGTGGCTGAAACTGAAGTCACAGCCAACTTCCCTTATCCTGTTAACCGGAAGGTCCCTTGCCACTTCTCTGGCCTTTCCTGTAACGTTGTATGGTCTGTAGCTATCCATCATAATTATGTTGTCTGCAACTTCGAAGTAATCCCCTGAACCCCCCATAACAATGACAGTGGATGTTCCATGTTTCTCGTAGAGCTCCCTAACCCTGTCAATGAATGGGGTTATGGGTTCCTTCTCCTTGGCCACCAGGCGCTGCATGCGCTCGTCCCGTATCATGAAGTTGGTTGCAGATGTGTCCTCATCAAAAAGCAGGAGCTTTGATCCCATTTCCACAGCTTCTATTATATTTGAAGCCTGAGAAGTGGATCCTGAAGCGTTTTCTGTGGAAAATTCCCTTGTGTTAAGACTTGCTGGGGGATTGTGGATGAAAGAACTTATATCAACCTTTTCAACTCGTCTGCCGTCTTCTGCACGTATCTTAACTGCACTGCTGCATGTTACAACAAATTCCCTTCCATCCTGAGGCAGGTGGTTGTAAACTCCACGCTCCACAGCATGAAGCAGTGTGGACTTACCATGGTAGCCTCCCCCAATAATTAAGGTAACTCCCTTTGGAATGCCCATACCAGTTATGGGGCCGTGGTTTGGGGTTTCAATTGTTACAGTTAGGGATTCAGGTGATCTGAATTCAACGGCATGTTTCAATGGCTTGTCTGAAACTCCGCTTTCCCTTGGAAGTATGGATCCATCTGCTACAAAGGTCACAAGGCCCATTTCATCGAGTTTGTCCCTGATGAATCCTGCATCTTCAACTGTTTTCACGTGCTCCTCCACCTTCTGGGAGTTCAGGTTACTGTAAAAACAGGAGTCATTCACAATTTTGGGCAGTATATGAGCGAACATTTTGGATGCAGCTTTACCCAGAACGCGCCTTCCCCTTGCGGGCAGTCCCATTGAAAACCGGACTTCCAGCTTACTGGAGTTTATGTTTACACAGCTGCGCTCAAGCACCTCCTGGTTCCCACTGTCAATCTTTATAACTCCACTGTGGCCGCTTCCACTTTTTCCCCCACTGTAATGATTAATAGTACTGTGGAATGCCCTTGAGATGTAGTCTTCCAGTGCAATTTTTCTCTGGAAGTTTCCGAAAAGCTCAGATGGGAAGGCTGCATCTTTCGCAGGCACTTCCACCCTGACAAGTGAGGGACTGGCAAAGGGATCCCTCTGAACATGGTCGATGTAAAGTTTGAATTTTTTAAAATCGTAAATTCCCTCAATATCTGTGTAAGCTTTGTAACCTCTTCCATCTATTCTTTTAAGTGTTTGAAGAAGTTTTTCTTTATTTTGCATTGTTTATTTCCCCGGTTATTCCATGAAATATGGTTAAAACAAATTTTTAATTGAAAATTTTTAATTAAAACAAATTTTTGGATTCTATTTTTGTGGTTTTTTTACCCCATAAAAAGATTCTTTTTTTTAGAAAATAAAGTTAGAATATACTTTTTTTGAATCTACCTTGAGATGCTGTGAAACCATTCTTAACTATTTTATTTTGTGGTTAAATAAAAAAAATGGTAAGGATCCAATCTGAAGGTAAGGATCCAATCTGAAGGTAAGGATCCAATCTGAAAATGTAAAAGTTACACTCTGCCTGAAACAGTAACTTCACATCCCTCTTTTTCTTGCCATCACCACGAATCCCCGGATTCTGTTCCCGTGGTAGGTGGTGAAAGTTGTTCTTTTAAAGGTTTCAATTTCAAATCTTGGTTCAATAAGTTCAGTTAACTCTTTTTTGGTGTAATGGTGGGCCCTGAAGATCTCAGGAGTTTCCTGACTGCCATCTGCTGTCACAATGAAAGTTCCCTTCTCTCCAGTTTCTGGGAAATCCCTGATATACCTTTCCCTGTAAAGTGGATTCTCCCAGTTCTGCTCGAAGTCTGCAAGGTAAAGCCACCCATCCTCCTGTAAAACCCTTTGAGCTTCATCAAGAACTTTTCCTCTGTGTTCTGGATTGACAAGGGCCGTCATGAAAGCCTGTATCAGGCAGACATCAAAGGAACCAGAAGGGTAGGGTAAATCACGTGCATTTGCAACATCAAAGCTCGCACTGGCTTTGTAAGCTTGATTGGTTTCCTTTGAAAGTTTTCTTGCATGCTCCACAGAATCTGGATTGATGTCAAATCCAACAACATTGTAACCACGTTTTTGAAGCTCAAATGCCAGTCTACCTCGGCCACATGCAAAATCAAGGATTTTAGAACCTTCAGGTATAATTTTAAATAGTTCACAATCTAATTCAACTGTAGAGGGGATTTCTTTTCCCTTAAATTGTTTCCATGCTGTATCAGGGTCCATGATCTAGAGTTTGTTTTCATCATGGAAAATGGTTGTCAAATCATGGCGAATCCATGGTGTGAACTTAAACCCGATGAATCGTCCATACTGAACCCGTACTCAAAGAACACCTGAATGAAAGCTTTCCCCGCTATAACCTTCAACCATTAAAGTCCAAGTGCTGCCCTGAAACCTGAAAAAACGTCTTTTATTGATGTTATTAATGGATTTTTGATTTCTTCTGGTTTTTTGAGTTTTTCCAGTCTATCAATTCTGAAGTAAATTGGTGGGTGTGTATCCCACCTTAACCAGCTTGGAATTCTGCTTGAAGGTTTCCTCTCCTGAAGAAGATGCTGATAACCAATTTTACGGAGAGCCTCTGCAAGAACTTCAGGCTGACCAATTTTTATGGCAGATAAAAGGTCTGCACGAGCCTCAAAGAACTTGGCAACAAAGTAGATTGACCACAAAACCACAATAAGGTATAAAAACGGTGATATGAGCACAACGGGCATTAAAACTGTTAAACGTAATGTAAATTCCCCAAAGATAATGGCAAAAAGTATCAGAGGATCCCTTCCCTGCAGATGTCCCAGTTCATGGCCCACAACACTCAGCACTTCATCTTCTTCAAGGTGCACCAGCAAACCTGTTGTTATCATCACCACGCCTCTGCCAGGACTTGGACCTGTTGCTGCTGCATTTGGAACCATGTTGTTCATGATCACGATCTGGGGCATTGGCAGTCCAAATCTGGAGGCTGCAGTCTGGACTATATCGTAGACATTTATGACCTTGCTTAACCTCTGGTTGGGATTGCACACCATTTTGTAGCTTTCAAAAACATCTTCACCCAGCTTGCAGGTGGGTTCCTTTCCCACAGCCAGGGAGCGTGCGTAGATCTGTTTTTTCATCTCCAGGATTTCTTTCTTACCGAAACTTTTCTTGAAGATATCAAATTCCCTGTTTGGAAGATTGTACTGCACTATGTGAACGTATGGATTTTTTTCAGTGATCTTCCAGTTTCCTATTCTCCTGAATATCTTATCTGAAAACAGAACTATGCAGAACTGGATAAATATGAATAGATAAACCCCGTAGACTCCAAAAAGCAGAAAAAAAATTATGGTAACTGAAAAAAACAGCACGTAAAGTAGAAGCAAGTTGCTGGTTAACAATCTCATTGAAAGCCTTTTACGGGTGGTGGGGGGTTCTTCAGGAATGATGTCCTCCCCTTCCACCCACGCAAAGTAAAGAGTGGAGCTGATTATGTTTTCCTCATAGATCTTAACCATGAGAAGGAGATCTTCCCTCAGCATGTCCAAGAGGAAATCAGGTGTTTCCTCAGACGCCTGAACACTGACCTGAATGGGACTGGAATCATCAAGCTGAACCTTTGCACTCCACCCCTCATGCCTATCAAAAACTGTGAAAAACAGCCCATTCCGGGTTTTATGAATGTTTTTGAAGTTTTCAGGCTGCATCTGTAGATATTTGATCGTTATAAAATCCAGTATATCACTTACATAAATAGGAGAAACTTCAACATCAAGCAGAAATGATCTATCTTTGGACATGGGGTCTCCAATCCATACTTTTAAGTTCGGTTCTCTTTAACTTCCATTAATATTCTTAACTTATTAGAATATTAATATTGTATTGAAACATCCATTTTAGTGTACAATGTTTAATTTTCAATGTGAATTAATTTATAAATTACGGCATCATCCCATGAAAAATTCATAACTTTCAGGCGAAGAAAATCCCATGGTGGTACATCAAATCTAAATAAATTTTGGAGCAGATCTTCCCTTCACGAATAAATAACCATTTTATTCATGTTGAACATTGTTAGAGGATAGTTTCGCTGAAGACAGACCATTAAAAAAGGGTTTCTATCAAGAATAAGCCTTTAAAGAACAGATTTATAAAATGAGGTTTTAAACTGCAACAAACTGCAAAGTTTACAAAAAAAGGATCAAAATTACAAAATTCAAATAAAAAAAGGAAATAGGTGAGTTTGTAGGTTCTACCTAATTCATACGTGCTAACATTCAGATTGTAATGTATACATCTTTAAAATGTTTTTGCACATTATAAAGCTTTACTTAACAAATAAAGCCTACTTAGCAACTTGCTAATACTGTCATTCCAGGCTTACTTGAAGTTGCCTTGAACATAGTATTGTAGCCGTAGCTTGAGTATGGAACATCTACCCATGCACCGTTTTCATGCAGCTGAACTGATCTGTGGTTTGATGAGTAAGCTGTACTGTACTGAACTATCCTTGAAGAGATACCTGCTGCTGAAAGTTTGCCGTACAGGTAGTCACTCATTGCCCAGCAGTCACCGCTTCCACAGCTCTGCATTGCAGCTGCTGTGCTGGCTGAATGGCTGTAACCATATTTTGCACCGCTTGCAAGAATTGCAGATAGAGATGAACTTGAGCTTGTTGAACTTGTTGTTGTGGCTTTGTTAGCTGCAACTTTACTGGTTGTGGCTTTGCTGGTTGTGGCTTTGTTAGCTGCAACTTTGCTGGTTGTGGCTTTGTTAGCTGCAACTTTACTGTTGCTGGTTGTAGTGTTAGCTACTTTACTGTTTGCTGCTTTGTTTACTGCAACTTTACTGTTGCTGGTTGTAGTGTTAGCTACTTTACTGGTTGTAGCTTTGGTTGCGGATTTGCAGGTTGTAGCTGTTGTTGAGTCGTCTGCTGTTGAAACACTCTGACTACTTGTACTGGAAAGTGTGAAGTTACCTCCAGTGAGGTCGTTCATTGCACCCACTGTTTGATCTGCAACCCATCCGTCTATCACTATGTTTGAATCTGTCTGGAAATATTCAACAGCTAGCTTGGTGTAGGGACCGAAGTCTCCATCAATAGCACCAACGTAATATCCCTGGTTTTTAAGCCATTTCTGTAATTCTACTACTTTAGCTCCATTATCTCCAATTTTTAAACCGTAGCTTCCATTAGTTGTTGAAGCCACGTTATTTGAAATTTGCGTACTGGTACTTGCTGTGCCTGATGCGTCTGCAGCTGCTGAAAATGGCAGCACACTGAACATTGCACAAAATGCAAATATCAACGCGTATTTAGTTTCTCGCTTAATTTTATTCGCCTCCGTCTCTTGATTGTTGAAATTAGCAACAACCACCTTTTTTTGGACAATCTATAATCATTTGCATATCATATATAAATATTGCGGTTTATTTCCGAAAAATAAACCCTTTATGAGCCCATTTTAACAAAAAAAGCACGCTTAAACCTTTTAGTTCCAACTGTCATCCAATCAACTCAATCCATGTCTAATTTTAGAATTAGACCATTAAATAGAGCTAAATCTAAAAAATAAAATCAATTAATGACTATTTTGACAAGATCAGCCACAGTTTAATTGAATATGATCACTAAAAAAACATTTAAATCCAAAAATAAATCCAAAAATAAATTAAACCTTTAAAAAAATCCAATTTTTCCATTATAATAAAATTCAGAGAGATTAAAAGCTTTTAAGCTCAAAGAGTAATATTTTCAAAGGGAGCTTCATAAAAAATGGTTGATGAAAGTGCAGCATTTTTCATAGTGTATGTAAAAAAGATATGAAGGTACTGCTCGAGTGAAAATTAAAAATATAACAATTTACCGGGTTTCATATTGACTTCCTAATTTATCACAGATCCCGAAGACAAAAAAATGTTTTGTAACCGAAGGAAGCATCAAAAGTCAAGGACACATGAAATATCACTGAAATTTTTTCAAAAAACATCACCTAAATTTGGATGATCACATCAAAAATACAGGGACATATATTGCAAGTGTAAAACTTGTAACCAGATACTGTATTAAATTGTTCAACTATTTTTTATAGAAGTTTATAGAAGTTGGAAGAATTATAAAACAAAAAATTAAAACAAAAAAATCAAGTTTTTTTAAGGATTTTCAGGCCAATAAACCCTAATCAGGTTATTAACCTCCAATTCAATCCATCAACCTCCAATCTCCCTGATTATTGCCTGATGCATTCTCCTTATGAACTCCATTCGTTCCTCATACTTCAGGACGTCCAGATAACTCTGGGCAACCAGGTTAAATGCAAATGGTGAAGGTATAGTTGTATCTATCCGCTTTATCTGCATCCTACCATCTTCTATCATTTCCAGAACTTTTTTTGCATTTTTAACATCCATGAAGTCCTCCATAACTTCACGTCTGGCCTCCTTAAGTATTGAAAAGTTTTCATCAAGTTCCTTAACAAATTTAAGGAGTATTTTGCCTTTTACCTGCTGTCTGGACACACTTTTCTCCTTTCCCTTGTAGCGGCGCAGTATCATGAGGGACCTTCCTGCGCAGTGCCTGAACCTTCCTGCAAGGGTTTCAGTTTTATCAATGGCCTTCACAAGAATCTCCTCAATGTTACTTGATCTAAGTTCTTTAAAGGTCTCCAAACCCCCAATCTTACCGTCTGAGCTGAGGTAAAAACCGTTGTCTGAAACAGATATCATAACGTCCCGCTTATGTTCCCGTGCAAGCAGGTAGGCAACAGCCCTTGAGAGTGCATCATTAACCCTCCTTCCAAAGAGCGTGTGGAAAACAACAAATTTACGACCACCGTAACCTTTATAAAATTCTATGAGAAGTTTTCTGGCGCTTGGAATCTGCGCGTAGAGGTACTGCTCCCTGAAGTATGCATAGATGGAGTTTGCAGCGTTGTAGTCCACGTAAAGGTACTCGTGGATGTAGTTTATTATCTCCTCCCTGCCCTTTCCAGTCATGAACTTGTTTTCCATTATGGCCCGGAAGTTCTGGATGGACACTGCCAAGTCAAATGACAGGGGCAGCTGTTCAGAGAACCATGATGGAATGGTGGGTGGACCTGCTGACGGTGTTACGTTGACTGTCATTCCTCTTGCATAGTTGAAACGGTAGATCCTGCCTCCAAGAACGAAGGTGTCTCCCTTTCTCAGTTTTTCCATGAAGTCCTCTTCAATGCGTCCAACAACCTGACCGTTACACTTGACCCTGGCTGCAGATCTGTCCGGTATGGTTCCTATGTTGGTTGAGTAAAGCATTCTTGCCAGTTTTCCACGTTTTCCGAACATTTTTTTAGGGTAGTCAACCCATATCTTAGCGTAAACATACCTCTCTTCTAAGCGGGTGTACTCACCTGCAAGGTAACTTAAAACCCCCATAAAATCATTTTGCTCCAGGTTCCTGTAGGGATAACTTCCTTTGATGAGTTGGTATGCATTGTTAATGTTCCACTTCTGTTCTATCGCCATCCCATAGATCTGCTGGGAAAGCACGTCTAAACAGTTTTCAGGGATGTGTATCTCATCTATCTTTCCCTCAACAGCATTTTTCATTATGAGGGAACACTCAACAAGGTCATCCCTCTCCACAACTATGATTCTGCCCTTGGATTTATCATGAAGTCTGTGACCGCTCCTTCCTATACGCTGAAGAGCTCTGGAAACAGATTTTGGAGAGCTCACCAGTATAACCAGGTCTATGTAACCTATGTCTATTCCAAGTTCCAGGGATGTGGACGATACAACAACTTTCAGTTCTCCCCTTTTGAGTTTGTTCTCCGCCTCAAGACGTAGTTCCTTTGAAAGGGATGAATGATGGGCCATTATATTATCATCGTTGTATCTGTCTCCAAATTTCTTTTTAAGGTTAAAAACAACGCTTTCAGTTCCGCTGCGGGTGTTGGTGAATATCAGGGTGGTTTTATGGGCACTTATAAGTTCATCAAGGAGCTTATAAAGCGCCCTGTTTATCTCCTCTGGATCAGATTCCACTATATCTTCCACAGGGCATAGAACCTTCATGTCAAGCTGTTTCATGTAGTTAACATCAACCACTTTGCAGTTTCGAGGTTCACCATGTTCGTATCCTACAAGAAAGCTTGCAACCTTCTCAAGGGGGTGGACCGTTGCACTCAAACCTATCCTTGTGAAGGACCCTGCAAGGTTTTGAAGTCTTTCAAGAGTTAAACTGAGGTGAACTCCGCGCTTGTTATCTGCAAGGGAATGTATCTCATCCACAACAACGTACTTAACACCTTTAAGGTTCTCCCGGAACTTGGGTGCACAGAGTAAGATGGATAAAGATTCCGGTGTGGTTATAAGTATGTGTGGAGGTACTTTAAGCATTTTAGAACGTTCATATGGAGCGGTATCCCCAGTTCTCACAGCCTTCCGAATTCCAAGTTCCCGTCCTGCAATTTTCTCGATCTCAGAGAGAGGTTCCTCGAGGTTCTTTTCAATGTCGTTGTCTAGAGCCTTCAAAGGAGAGATGTAAATGCAGTAAATTTTATCTTCAAGTTCTCCCTTATCTGCAAGGCTTGTTAACTCGCTTATAATTGAGAGGAAAGCTGTGAGGGTTTTTCCAGAACCCGTTGGAGAAGAAACCAGAACATTCTCTCCACAATGTATGTCCATTATTGCATAGTGCTGAGCCTCAGAAAATGTTTCAAACTTACCTTTAAACCATTTCTTAACCCATGGATGCAGTATGGTGTAAATTTCCTTATCCTTGTAGATTTTAGTCTGTTTTTCTATCATTTCTCATCTTAAATTTCGTTAATTATCTTTTTTATCTTTTTTTGTTAATTTTTCTTAAATAAATGTCGATTCCTTAGTCCTTACACTTAAAAGTTGCACTTAATAGAAACGTTCCTTTACCCGGATTATGTCCCCAATTTTGCCGAAGTATAAAATTTCAAAGTTTTCAACCCCAAAAACTTCAAAGCTGTTCATTTTGTTGTCTTTTAAAAAGGGAGATAGGGGTTTTTCGTGCAGAACATCTGATCCTTCTGTTATGAAGTTAAAAGAGGGCATCACAATGAGATTTTTCCCTTTAAACTCACCTTTAAGGAAGCACTTGATTTTTTCCAGACGTTCGCCGCTTCGAAGTCCTATGCAGGGGTGTTCGTGTCCTATTACAATCGTGCTTTCATCTACACTTTCAATATCCTTTGGGATCTTGTCTCCATGCAGGAAGAGAAAATCCCCGGTTGAGTAACTGTCCCGAACATCCAGGTCTATTTTTCCAGCTATGAAGCGTGTGAAGTTGTCATGATTGCCCCTGATAAGTACAACTTCCTCAAAGTGTTCCTTGAGAAATTTTATGCAGTTTAAAGTTTCCTTCCATTCCTGTCGCGTGATCCTTCCAAACTCATGCTTGAGGTCACCGTTTATTACAACACGGCTGCAGTCTGTTTTTTTCATGATTTCCTCAAGTCTTCCTATGATCTTTTGGTACTGGAATCTAGGAACCATGATACCCTCTGCATTGAGTGCCTGCTCGTATCCCAGGTGCAGATCAGATATGATAAGATTATTTCCAATTACAAGGGCTAAATCAACCATTTTTGCCCCATATATTTCCTTACTTTCCATTTTCATTTCCTGTTAAATATGATAATTCGATGACACCATCTACATTTATTTTTTATAGAAATTTTAATAAAAATTCCATGATTATGTAAACATTATCATATATGGCAATAATATTATATGACAACCAATAGTCTCCAAATCAATTCAAAAATTCGTCATACTTAAATTTGTAAAATACTTAAATTTGTAAAATACTTAAATTTGTAAAATTCGTTATACATATCTATGATCAATTCTCATTTATAAGATCTTATCCTTATAAGACTTTATCCTACAGATCATAAAATAAAAAAGAGTATTTCATGTACGTTGATAAAACCTGAATATCGCGATGAAACTACAAATAATTAAAAAAAGCCGTTTATAAAGATAAATTACCATTTAAAAGGATAAATTACCATTTATAAAGATAAATTACCATTTATAAAGATAAATTTAATATGTAAAGTTATCTTTTAATATGTAAAATTATATTTTAATATTTAAAGTTAAATCCTGTGGTTTTCTTAATCCATAGAATTTTAAAATCCATAAAAAATTAGGAAGCATTAACTTTGAAAACAAAATATATTCTGGCTTCAATGTTGATCCTGGTCAGTGTTCTCTCTGTGGTGAGCTTCGTTACCTCAGCACAGAACTATGTAACAAGCAGCCAGAACCTTAAACACTACAACGATTCTGAGATATCCTTTGACTTTCCCCAGAACTGGGTTATTTCAAACTATGAAAACCCCATTGAGACCTTTTTCTCATCAGAACCTGGAAATCTAACAATAACCAGGCATGATTCAGGTTCACAGAATTATCCCTCCAACATTACCCAGACAAACAGCGCTCCAGATCCTTCAAATCCCACAATGACCACAGTAACCATAACTAAAACAGATTCTTTACCTTCAGGCATAACGCTTGAAAATGCCTACAAAGCAAATGGATTCTACAATTTGGTTGAACAAACTCCAGGTTACACGTTTGTATCCCAGAATCGGGCCACTGTGGATGGTGCTGCAGGATACGATTTTATCTATGGAGATGAGATGGATAAGTACTACGAAGTATGGTTTGAAAAAAATGGTAAATTCTATGGAATAACCTGCGAAACCCTGAAAGAAAGCTTTGATTCTGAGAAAAACAATTTTAACACAATTGTTACCAGCTTTCATGTGAAGTAGAAATGTTCTGAAGGAAATACTGTGTAATAATTGTGCAATAAAGTTAGGTACTGAGAAAGACTTAAAGATCTCCTTGAAAAGTTAGGTCCAAGTGTAAAGGTAAATAAATTAAAAAATACCACCCCACGTGAAAGGGGTTTAGTGACTTTTTTTTATTCATACATGTAGAATAAATGCTGCTGACCTGTAAAAGTACATTTGAAGATAAGGTATTAGGGTTAAGTATAATATCAGTACTCCCACAAGGAGCAATGTCACCATCCCTATGATCATTAAAAGTCCAATTAATCTCATATTCGTTGTACCTGAAACTTTAACTATGCCCCCGATCCCAGCAAAAATTAGGATAACACCTACAAATTAAAACGCTCTTCCATCTGGTTGGAGGATATCTCAAAGCATCATGCAGTACTTCTTTTATTTCCGTATTCCATGCCTCCCACTTTTTTAACATCTATCAATTATGCGGTTATATTGATTAAATTAATAAAATAATCGATTTTTTAAAATGATCAAATATAACAGTTGAAATCTTCTTCTAAGATTTATGATTAAAAAAGGTTTATGATTAAAAAAGGAGTTAAAAACCACATTTAAACAAAAACAAGCATAAAAGAAAACTCTTCCCTCCAGGTAATAACTGCATAAAAAAGAGATATAAAGAAGGGCGAAGGTTACAGGAAGGACTTTTCAAGCTAAAACCCTGTAAATGTGGATCCCGGAATTTTTAAAAAGGTTCAAAGTAAACAGGTAACAATTTTAATTGAAAAAGAAAGAGGAGTAAGAATTGAATCGTTCTTTTTTTAGTTTCCCTGGTTCATTCTTATCTCATTCTTATGGCATTTTCTATGTCTTTTAACATTGCATCTGCCAGATCATCTTTAGCTACTGATCGGAGGATTTTTTCAATAGTTTTGATGCTTTTACCAAATGTAAAAGTTTGTTTTTCTATTTTGCTTCTTATTTCTTCATTTATGTTCTTTTTAATAAAGTCGTAGCTTGTTCTTTCTATATATCGTTCCATATTCTTATCCATAGTAATCATCTTTTAGTAAAATCAGTATTATTTTTTAGCTCATTCCCTTAATGTAGGTTTTTATGAAACTTTTACAAAAATTTAAGAAGTTATATGGAGAAAAAGAAATAAGGATGAAACTAAAAAGTTGGCAGATGATAAATTCAAGAATTTCAATCCACAAAAAAAATGCACAATGAAAAGGACGTGAGCGTTGAAAATTAAGTTAAGAACCTACCGAGATTTTAATAATTCTTATAATTCTTTTTACTTGATTAATATACCAAAAAGAGAGGTAAACCTCTGATTTTTACCTTTTTTTGGATATTGCATCCACTGTATCCCCAAGAATTGCCCCTATTGCTCCACCAAGATTTCCAAGGACAAAACCGCCAAAAACTGTTATAATCAGCATTACACTCACGTAAACAGCCATGTTAAGATCAGAGGATGCTGAGGGAATTATACTTACCCTAAGATAAAAGATGTAGTACAAATAAAAAACAAATGATATCATGAGGCCTATGATTACAGCAGCAGCTGCCCCTGCACTGGCTTTACGTTTAAATGTTTTATCATTATTTTCAGGCAGGAACAGGAAGGATGTTACAAATCCTGCAACAGTAAATGCCAATATTAAACCAGTTATGGGCATTGAAAACATCCGGAAAATCGGGAGCAGTATGCTTCCAGCCGCAACGCCCAGAACCAGAGAGATCTTGAAGCTGTAACCTTTCATCTTTCTTACCATTGAAGTTTCTTTTTTAAGCCTTTGTCTTTATTTAAAGTTTTGATTAGTTTAGTTAAATTTTTGATCTTCTTCAGATCATAGGTAAACTGGATTTAATTTATATAACACATTATAGTTTAACTTGATCAGGATTCAACAATTATTTTTTCTAAGGAGTTTATAGAAGTAGTTATAAAATTAAGGTTGGTGAATGATATGCCAGGTAATGAGTACGATGATCTTATCAAGAAATTAAAAGATGAGAACCCTGATGTTAGAAAGGAAGCAGCTGAAGATCTGGGCAACACAGGCGATGAAAAGGTTTTAAAAGTTTTAATTAAAGCTTTAAATGATGAAAACCCCAAAGTGAGGTTTCAATCAGCCAAATCCATAGTTAAAATAGGAAAACCTGCAGTTGAACCTCTCATTGAAGCTTTAAAATCAGATGAAACCAACACCCAGAAGTACGCTGCATTTGCACTCAAGGATATTGGAGACAGCAGCGTGGTTGAACACCTAATAGAAGCATTGAAAGATGGGAACTGGGGTGTCAGGAAATCTGTAGTCAAGGCCCTGGGTGAGATAAAGGACAAAAAAGCCGTTGACCCACTTATAGAGGTGCTGAACGATGAAGATTGGGGTGTCAGGGTTACTGCAATCAATGCCCTTGGAAACATTGGGGATGAAAAAGCTGTGGATCCAATCAAAAAAGCCAGAAGAGCTGCAACTGGAGATAAAGAATTTAAAAAAGCTGCAAATAAGGCTTTGAAAAAAATTAACAAGAAGTAATTTAAAAAAATCAAGTTAAATAAGTAACTTAAAAAAACAAGGAAATTGAAATACTCTTAAGTTGAAACATTCCTAAATTATAAACAAAATAACTCTTTAACTCCTTAAACACTTTTTTTAAGATTTTTTTTAAGAGAATATTTTCTCTGGATATTTCCAGGATTTAAGATTTTCTAGTGATACGTAAAAGTCTGCTTTTAATTTAAGGCTTCCACATTTTGGATACTTCGTATAGATCTTTACGCCTGTTTTTCAGGAGTGGGAGCTCATCTCGAACATCTTTAACCTTTGAAAGATCCACATTTGCATAGATTATCGTTTCATCTGCATCTGCCCTCTTTAAGGTGTTTCCCCAGGGGTCAACGATCATGGAGTTGCCGTAGGCCACGTAAGAAGAATTTTCATTCCTTGCGGGGGACGCAGCTGCAACGTAGACCTGGTTATCCACTGCCCGGGCTCTCATTAAAACCTCCCAGTGGGCTGGACCAGTTGTCATGTTAAAGGCACCGGGAACAACTATTAACTCAGCACCTTCATCTGTCATTAATCTTGAAAGCTCTGGAAACCTTACATCATAACATATAGCAACTCCCACCTTGCAGAACTCTGTGTCCACCACTGTTATTTTATTCCCGGCTGTCAGTGTCTTGGATTCTTTAAATGCTATTTTTCCAGGAACGTCAATGTCAAAAAGGTGCAGCTTCCTGTGAACACCGATTACCTCACCATCCCCCCTGAATATGAAACTTGAGTTGTAGATCTTACTGTTTTCAACCTCAGGGATGGAACCTGCAACAACGTAAACACCTGCCTTTTCAGCTGCCTGAGATATCTTATGGAGCGTCATGCTGTTTTCTGCTGATTCTGCGTACTCCCTGAATTTGCTGTTGTCATAGGGGCAGTTGAACATCTCAGGCAGCACAACCATGTCTGCATGGCAAGCAGCATCCATTATCATGTTAACTGCTTTGGTTACATTCAGATCCTTGTTGTCAACCACATTCATCTGGCACAATGCAAGCTTAAAACCATCTTTCATCCTTTTTGTCTCCCTTGAACTTTTAATCTTATGGAACCCTTAATCCCATGATTTTTAAAAATTTTTTTATCTGTAACTATAGATCTGTAACTATAACTAAAAAACATAAATAGAAAACTTCATTTTTAGCTATCTTAAAAATATACACGTAAAACAAGTTAAGCTAAATGTAGTTAAATGAATGAACTAAATTTTAAAGACAAAAGGGAGACATTTAAATGTACAAAATAGTTCTTGAAAGGAAAATGTGCACATCCTGCGGAACATGCGAAGATACGTGCCCAGAATTTTTTGAACTCGTAGATGATGGTTTTTCCCATATTAAGGGTTCAAAGATTGGAGATGTTGAAGAAATTGAAATTAAAGATGCAGACTGTGTTTTAGATGCAGCAGAAACCTGTCCTGTAATGTGCATCCACGTTTATGAAGATGGAGAAGAAATCCTCTGAGAAAAAACGTACAATACAGGTTAAGTCAAAACAAATTAATATAAATTAAAACAGGAAAAGAATGAAAGGAGCCCAGATTTTATGGACGAGGACCTTTTAGAAAGTTTGGACAACCTAAAAGTTTACAAGATATTAATAAGCTGCATTGACGAAGATGAAGAGGAGTACTCAGAATTCACCAGCCGGTTAGAAAGTTATCATGATTTTGAATGGGAAAACCTATCAAAGCCCAATTTAAATCTTGAGGATCTGAAAAAACTCGCAGAAGAAGCTGATGCTGTTATAATTCTCTCAGGACTTTACTCCAAGGATCCAGACCTTGTTAAAAGGTACATTCAAGCTGCAAAGGAACTTGAAAAACCCATAATCGCCATAAGACCTTGGGGAATGGAAAACGTGCCAAGCTACGTTGAAAACTCTGTATCAGATGTTGTTGGATGGAACGCACCCTGCATAGTTGATGCCTTACGCAGCGTTCTGGACGCTGATTACGAAGAAGAAGGGAGTTGTCCTTTGTTTGATAAAGATTAACGTCTGAATATTGGCCCTTCATCATCTTTTGATTTCTTTTATACTTCTGATTTCCTCTAATTTCCTTTAACATATTTTTATTTCTTTTTATTTGCTTTGATATTTCATGAATTAAGGGGTTTTAAAGTGTTTTTACACCCCCTGTTTTTAGATGAACAAAAATATTTTATAGTAAAGACCTCAAGATCATGATAAAGATCCATGAGGAGCAGGACAAAAAAATCATGAAAAGTCGTAATCTGAAGATAAAATCCCTGAAAGAAGCTTTAACCAGAGCAAATTACATTCCGGATGATAAAATAGTTACAACACTCTTTTTAGCCATTGAACTTAAAAAACCTGTACTTGTTGAGGGTCCTCCAGGAACGGGTAAAACTGATCTCTCCAAAGCTATCTCAAGGGCTCTGAACATGGACTTTTTCAGGGTCCAGTGCTACGAGGGCATAACCTTTGAGCAGATAGTTGGAGAGTGGAACTACCAGAAACAGCTCTTGCACCTTGAAATGTCCCGGATAAAAGATACTGATGAAGACGTGTTTGGAGAGGAATTTTTCATCAAAAGACCGCTTCTAAAAGCCTTTATCAACGATAAACCTTCAGTCATACTTATAGATGAGATAGATAAAGCAGATGAGGAGGTTGAAAGTTTCCTGCTCCAGGCTCTTGGGGAAGGACAGATCACCGTCAACGACCTTGGAACCTTCGATCTGAGAAATAACCTCCTGGTTGTACTGACCTCAAACTCCCAGAGATCACTTCTCGACGAAACAAAGGATCGCTGCCTCTTTTTATACATAGACTACCCCTCATTTGAAAGAGAAAAGGAAATAGTCATGTCAAAGGTTCCAGAAGCTTCCACACACCTTGTGGAAAATGTTCTTGGGATCATCCACAAGATGAGGTCCATGAACCTGCTGAAGAAACCATCGATACGTGCCACAGTTGACTGGGTTAAAACACTTGTAACCCTTGGCAGGGATGAAGTGGACGAGGAAGTGCTCCACGATACAATGGGAGTTGTCATAAAAAATGAGGAAGATAAAAAAAAGGTCTTAAAAGATGTTTTCAAGTAGGGATAGTTTGTTATTCAACGTCATTATAAAATTCAATGCCATAGAGAAACATTATTAGATCTTGTTGCAGACCCCATTTTGAGGGCAACATTTGTACTGAAGATAGACCTACGAAAATTTAGGGTAAACCACTTGAAAGATTTAAAATACCGATTGAAAATGATGGACGATATAATCAAACTTTCCGGACGTTTAAGGGAAAATGGAATTCCTGCAAGCATCAGAAGTACTGAAAATGCATGCAAAGCATTCGACCTACTCAAAGATGATGAACTTTTAAGGGAGGCCCTTGCCTCGGTTTACCTCAAAGACGAACGCCAGCGTGAAAAATTCAACGAGATCTTTGACTCTGTTTTCAAAAAAAACCCAAAAACCAGCGAAGAGGATGACACTGATTCCAAGACAAGTTTAACGACCAAAACGTTAAAGACACGAAGTTCTGCAAAAATCCAGAAACCCCAAAAGGTTAAAGTTGAAAAGATAGACTTTAATTCAGTTAAATACGTGCCACCACTGGAAGAAAACAAAGACAGGTTTAATGAGTCTGAAATGCTTCAGCAGGATATAATGAATCTTAACAGGTTTGAACCTGAACTTTTAGACCTCTGCCAGAAGCTCGGACGGAAGATTGCAAACAAAAGGGTTAGAAGACAGAAACAATCCAAAAATATGAAGCCTGACATTAGAAGAACCATAAGGAAAAATTTGAAGTATGGAGGAACCCTGATCGAACTTGCAAGAAGCAGGCCAAAGATCAAAAAGAGCAACCATTTCTTCCTGACTGATGTCAGCGGATCCTGCGACTGGATAAGTAACTGGTTTTTTTGTATGGTTTACGCCGCTCAAAACTCATTTTACAATGCAAAAACCTTTGATTTTGATAATAAAACCTTAGAAACAACTTCCGCACTTGATGAACCCAATCTGGCGGATGCCTTCATCAAGGCCAGGGATCTGCGGCAGAAGAACCTCATGCTCCACGGCACCTCCAACATGTACACTGCATTTAAAAGCTTCATAAAACAGGCCAATCTGAACAACAAATCATTAGTTTTGATCTTAACAGACTGCAGGGACTGGGCCGGCCCAAAATCAAGTGGAAACCCCCGAAGTGCTGAGGTCATCGAGTACATGGCAGACAGATCCAAACGCGTTCTGGTGCTGAATCCGGAGCCACGTGATAAATGGAACGTCGTTGACAGCTGCGTCTCCCACTACGAAGATGCAGGGGCTGGAGTCTTTGAGGTTAGAAACCTGAGACAGCTTGCAGATTTCATAGCAAAGATTTGAGATTTAATTTTTACATGAATCCACAGGAAAAATTATAATCAAAAAATTGGAAGTAGTGTAATTATTGAAATACAATGAAAACTAATAAAAAACTAATAAAAAACTAATAAAAAACTAATAAAAAACTAATAAAAAAAAGTGATTTCACATTTATTATATATATTTAACCATTTCAAGCAGATCTGCAGCATTTTCAATCTCCTTTTCAAGATCAAGCTCAATGTAAGCTTTCCTGCCGCTGCTGTAGCTTGAAGAAACCACCAGCTGGTTCCCTATTAATTTAACTCCATCAACAGGTGTGTGCCCCACTATCATGGCGTTGCACTCCACAGCCTTTAAAAATGATTCCACATCTTCCTCTCTGTAAGAGCCGTACCTGTTCCACAATATTTCCTCTAATTTTTCGTTTTGAGTGTAACCAGCCTCTGTAATGTTCGTTATGTCATCCATACTTTTTATACTGTGGGGTGGTCCTGCATGACTTATAAAAACTTTGTTTTCTGTTTTAACTGCTAAAGATAATTTTTTGAAAAATTCAGCGTACTCTTCCAGTTTTGTCATCCATCCATCCCTGAATTTTTCTTTGAGGATGAATTCAAATCCCAAGGTCTGATTAAAGCCTCCCTTGTACACAGAAATCCCTGTGAGGCTTGCCCATTCATGGTTTCCAAGGAGGAGGTGAAAGTTTTCTGAGTCTTCCCATAGGGGCATTAAAGATTCTAAAATTTCTACGGAACCATCTGGCCCATTCATTGAGTGGATGAAGTCCCCTGTAAGGATGAAGTGATTTTCACCCTCAGCTTCAAAGTCTTCCCATATCTGCAGGTACCTGTTGAAATCCTCCAGGTTACCGTGGAGATCTGTTACAACAATTGTCCGGCCCTTTGCAGGTAGATTCACAAGTTTTTCTGTGTGCATGTACCATATATCTGTGCGTTTTGGTACTTGTATCCAACGAAAAAAAGCACAGATGGTTGGAGATGTTGTAGAGGGTCCATTAATAAACATTCGGGATTGTTTTCAACCATTGATCGTTTTTCATTCAGATCATTATCAAACTTAGGTTGCACTGAAAAAGTCCAGTGTAAGGTTTTTATCTCCATCAAACTCCATTGGAGGTTTTAACTCCTTAAACTCCATTTCATATTTGTTGAGAAGCTCTGAAGCTTCTTCCGTTAATGAAGGAGCCACTAGAACACCCCTTACAAATTCTTTGTGGTCTTCAAAGCAGTCAAGATACCTTTTCAGTTGTTTTACTGCATTGGTACCTGCACGTCTGCTTTTGAACTCCAGAACCATTAAAGTCCCGTTTTTATCTTTCCCCAGAATGTCTATAAATCCATTTGGTGTTGCGTATTCCCTGCTTGTTGGTCTGAAGCCCTTTTCAATAAGGTCCGGGCTTTCAACAACCATGTCAACCATATCTGCCTCGTAACCTACCTGTTCCAGGTCCTTTGAGTCCTCACCTATGAAGTAAGATGCCACGTGGGTGTTCTGGATCTCCACGTCCAGCCTTTCGGGTGGATTTCTTCTCACACCTTCAACATGCAGCAGACCATTTTTTATGTACGCCCTGCATTTTGATTTAGGCGGCTGCCAGTTCACAGGATCAAGGTTTCTGTCCTGATGCACCAGAAAGGATCCATCGGGCTTGACCATCAACATTCTGTCACCCGCTGCAAGCCTGCTTCTGGCCCTTCCCTCATATAAAACTTCACAACGTGCAACGATAACAACAACAGCTTTTTTAGATAAGCCTTCATCCACAATTTCATAGCTGCGCTTGGTGTCTGGATTTTTTTCCGATAAAAATTTCATAAAATCATTTAAAGAGAACTAACACAAATAGTTTAACCTTTACAATGCATTTACAACCGCTAATAATAAAAATAGGCCTTTAAGTTAATAATAAAATTTGTATATTCTTAACTCAGAGTTCGAAAAAAATCATGAAAAGCATGAAGCTGGGATGCAACTATTTTCCAATGAAACTTCCAGAACTTCAAACTTGACATATTATTTGGATAGATGCTTCATACATTTAGTATATCAACATATTCTTTTATCAAAAAGTTATGTGATACATCTCAGTTGGCGCTGCCGAAATTCAGAGCAATTTTTTTAAGAAAAATATCTTATCATTAAATTTCAGGAAGCTTAAAGAATTCTTTAAAACAAGATTAGATCTTCATTTTAATAAATCATGAAACAAAATAAATGAAAGGAATTGATAATTCAGGACATGAAATTTAAAAGTAGGGCCCCCTATGTCATTGATTTTTATTGCATTTATCATGAAATAGAGTTTTTTAAGGGGCTTGTAGGACTGAAACTGGAAAGCTTATTATTTTAAGGTAGGTAGTACATATAATGATTAAAAATTTATACTCGCATTCGCTCAAATATTGAAAATCGTTCGGAGTTTGAAAAATGGTTGCAACGTGGTTTATGGCAGGATTTTGGGGATTGATTGCAGGCTCAGCACTTTTAATTGGGGCTTTATTTGGATATTTCTTTAAAATTCCCCAGCGTATTGTTGCATCCATCATGGCCTTTGGTGCTGGAGTTTTAATGTCCGCAATTTCATTTGAACTTCTTGATGAGGCTTACACCATTGGAGGAGTTGAAAACATTGTGCTGGGTTTTCTTATAGGTGCGGCCGTCTTCACAGCTGCAAATGTTTACCTTGCACGTAAGGGTGCAAAACACCGTAAACGTTCCAGCAAGCAGATTTTATCTGGAGATGGATTTGAAAGCAGCGGCCCTGCAATTGCAGTGGGCTCTGTTCTGGACGGAATCCCTGAATCAATAGCCATTGGACTTACAATGATTGAAGGTGGGGTTGTTAGCACTGCAACTGTTGTTGCAATATTCCTTTCCAACATACCTGAGGGCCTTTCAAGTTCTGCAGGGATGAAAACCATGGGATGGAAGGCCCTGCCAGTTTTCGCCCTGTGGATTGTTATAACTTTATGCACAGGTTTTTCATCCCTTGCAGGTTACACAATTTTCAGTCACTTCGATCCAGGAATTATAGCTACTGTTTTATCTTTTGCAGCCGGAGGAATTCTTGCAATGCTCGTTGACACCATGATACCCGAAGCCTTTTCAGAAACCCACAACCTTGCAGGTATGGTGACTGTTCTGGGATTCCTACTCTCATTTATACTCTCGAAGTTGGCATGATTTTTTAAAAAACGTGAAAAAAACCTTCAAAATTTAAATTTAAATCTCTCTTCAAAAATCTATATTTGAAATCAAAATTATATATTGAAATCAAAATGAAATCCTTTGATTAACTCAGTGAACTTTATCGTCCCTCAACTTGTTATCCATCAAAATTGAAACAAGCACTCCAAGCACTCCAATGCCTGCAAAAATTGTAAACGCTGTTTTTAAGCTTAGTAGGAATGCTGCAGAATTTGAAGCCGTTACCTGAACATTTCCAAGGTACTGGTCAAATATGAAAAGCATTATGCCCAGGCTCATGGTCTGACCAACATAGATCATGGTGGAAACGGTTGCAGAAGCAGTGCCATAGTTCCTGCGCCCAACACTGCCCATGAAGATAGCTGTTGTTGGGGATGCAAATACTGCCAATCCCACCCCAACCAGGCTCAGAGCAAGTACTATAACAAGCAGATCTGTATTCTGGCCAATGAAGGAGAAAACTGCAAGTCCCACTGTAACAACCACCATTCCCAGAACTGAGAAAATCCTGTTACTGTGGTGGTCTGCTGTACGACCAACAGCTGAAGATAAAAGCATGACCATGAGGGGTTGTACAGAAAGTATCAAAGCAGTCAGTTGAGGTCCAAATGCCCTTAAGTTCTGGAGGTAAAGACTTAGAAGGATCCAAATGGCAGTTATGGCAATGTTCATCAGGAGGAGTGCCAGTGCAGAAAAGGATGAAAGCTTTCTTTTGAAAATCTCAAGGCACAGGATTGGCGATCTGGAACTTTTCTCTTCCCATACAAACATTAAAAGGCCGAAAATACCTGCAAAAAACATTAACAATCCGAAGAGGCTTTTCAATGTGGAAAACCCATAAAGAAATAGTGTTAGTGATATTGTGTACAAAACTGAACCTTTAAAGTCGAATTTTTCGCATTCAGAGCCTTTCCATTCATCCTTGAGTTTTAAAGTGATCAAACTGATTAAGAACAATCCTAATGGAACGTTGAACAGGAATATGCTTCTCCATCCAAGATTTTCAACTAAAAAACCTCCAAGCAAAGGCCCAAAAAACATTCCTGCATAAACTGAGGTTATGTAAATTCCAAGTGCTTCGCCCCTGCGGTGGGGAGGATAAACCGAGCTCAGGAGGGCAACGGCCGTTGCAAACATCAGTGAACATCCAAACCCCTGAAGGAAGCTGAATATGATTAAAAAGGTTCCTGATGGGGATAAAGCTGCTAAAAAGGAGGCTGAAGTGTATATTATTACACCATAACTGAAAACCCTTTTTTTACCGTGTATATCTGCCAGTCTCCCGAAGGAAATTAAAAATGCGGCACTGGCCAGAACAAACACTGTGGGTATCCAGCTCAGCAGGATCACGTTGATCTTAAGATCATTTTGAATGACTGGAAGGGCAATGTTAAGGGATGAACCCATAAATGGTATTAAAAAGGATCCAATGACTACCGCAAGCAGTGCAGAATTTCTCACCCTGTCATCAATTTCATCAACCATTTTTCATCATGAAATTATTATAAACTCATACTTCTTAAATTCATGGACTTCAGAATGGGGATCCTACTGGAACAGCCAATGAAAGATTGCTGAATTTTCATTAAAAAGAACAAAGAATACGGTTTAAATAAACCAAGTAAAGAGATAAAATACTGAAGCATTGGATCGTGTGATGAAAAAATAAGAATTAAATCATTTTCTGAATTAAATCATTCTATATATTTATCTGGCAGTTTACCATTTTTTTCATAGTAAACGAAGGATTTTAAGAATTCCTGAGCTGGAGGGTATATCTCCGTGAATTCTGCAAATTTTTTTAGTTTAGCTATGGTGGCAGAGTCCAGTATATGTTCCATTGCACATGCGTCTTCATTAGCAGTTTCCATATCAACGCCCAGAATGTTTAAAAAGTTTTTAAGGATGTCATGTTTATGGGTTATATTTTCTGCTATTTTCAAACCATCTTCCTTCAATCGGATGTCGCCGTACTTCTCATACGAAACAAGCCCAATTTCGGAGAGCTTTTTAACAGCTTCAACAACACTCGGAGGTTTAACATCGAGCCTAAAAGCAATGTCCTTTACCTTTATAACTCCATTTTCTTTGTGCAAATTGTACATAACCTCTAAATAATCCTCAACACTCTTTGTAAGTTTTAAGGAACTGCTCATGCAACCATCTTCCTGTTTTTTTGTTATGTTAAGATTCCAATTATTCCCTCATTTGTGGACGTTTTGCAATGCTTAAGCAGTTGTTATAAATGCCACATCTTAAGAAACTTAAAGAATTGGAAATTCTTTTTCTCTAATCCATTGTATTTATTAATTACCAATAATATTATAGTTTGTACTGCACTGTCTGAAGATTTTTCTTATAATCCAGTAGCGCGTATACTGAAGATGAGATTGAAAATAAGTTTTTAAAAGGTTCCATTGCATTGGGGACCTGTTAAAGTGCATCAAAGGACAGGTTAAAAAGTACGATTTAAATATTTTGACTGCAGTTAAATTAATTATTTAGACAGTTTTATGATGTTTCAAACAGAATAGAAGCACCGCATGTTCAGTAATGTTCCCCCCACTTTCACCAGGTAAGTGGAAAACCATGCTGAACTCTTGTAAAGTTTGTAAGTTTAAATTTTAGGTTAATTAAAAACTGTAGGTTAAAACTGAATCTAAAGTAAATTATTTAACCTTCTTATCTACCTTTTAAAATTAGAAGTTAAATATAGAAGTTAATTAGAAGTTAAAAATAAAAATTAAGTATGCTATAATTAAGTATTGGTTATATACTGGTTATATACTAAATTTTTATATGTTAAATTTGTTAAATTCTGTAAAGTTGAATTTAAAGTTTTTAATTAAAAATAGGGGGGTGTTGTTTCATAGAATTTCCCTTTAAGGTACTAAACTATGAAACTGTCTTTTTAGATGTGAAATCATCTAAAAATATACGTAAAATTACGTAAAATTGAATTTCTGAAATTTAAGGTACTTATAAAAGACAATTATATTTATTTTTTATAAAAATAATCTTGATCTTGAATAATCTTGATCTTGAATTTAAATGATTAAATGATCTGAACATCTACATTCAAATCATTTTGTAATTGTGATGTTATGGTTGGCAGTGTTTAAGAGTTCCCATAAACCCGCGCTTACAGTACAATCAAAAACGCATGAGGACTTTACTACTGGGATCGAAACGAGACCAGGTGAACCCCCCCGCTATGACCGCCAAACCAATAAATAATAATATATAAACATGAAAAACCCACAAGAGAGAGAGAAAAACACAAAGAAATTTCTTTTTTTTACACCAATATACTACCTAATAACTAAACAATAGTATATAAATGTAACCCCTCTCCACATCCATTTCATTACAAGGAAAAAAAACACTCCACACATAAAAAAAACATGCACAAGAAAAAAAAACCCCCAAACTCATACACCTACAAACTTGAATACACCTAACCGGAAAAAAGAAAGCAAAAACTTCTCCTCCAACGAAAAGAAAAACCACTTATCCTTCTCCATGAAATCATGCAAATCGGACATTGGAAACCGCAGACTCAACAACTCGGCCCGAAGGCCTCGAAGCTTACATCCCAGTCCCATCAAACAAGTCTTCTACTCAAGTCCTAAAAACGCTGCTTATTTTCAGGGGATACCTCAGGCTTAGATGCTTTCAGCCTTTATCATCTAGCGCGTAGCTGCCCGGCACTGCCTTATCAGACAACCGGTAGACCAGAGGCGCCGACAGCTCGTTCCTCTCGTACTGGAGCCACCTTCCCCTCAAGCAACCATACACTTCCATTAGATAGCAACCAACCTGTCTCACGACGGTCTAAACCCAGCTCAC
>ENA-UOOK01000584-UOOK01000584.1-fermentation-metagenome-genome-assembly--contig:-NODE-584-length-48437-cov-5.956823_pt1 | contig 48437 bp, 33 predicted proteins | sample MGYA00245777_ERZ724023 | MGnify/ENA primary metagenome ERZ724023 (study PRJEB28704, sample SAMN03018312) | fermentation metagenome | biome: anthropogenic terrestrial biome; feature: soil; material...
ATTCACGAATACTATTGAAAATAAACTTAATCATGTGAAGTAAAACAAAATATAGGAAATCAGCGTAGAATTTAGTAGCTTTGTACCATGTTGGTACACACTAAATCGAAAAGCCATGTTAGTAATCAGTAGCAGAGAATTTAGGCAAAATCAAAGGCTTTACTTTGAAAGAGCCGATAAAGGAGAACAAATCATTGTTCAGCGTGGGGCAAATAAATCTTACGCCTTAACGCCCATAAATGATGATGATGTTTACTTTAGTGCTGAGATGGTAAAGAAAATAAAACTCAGTGCAGAGCAAGCGAAAAATGGTGAGGTAAAAAGAATTACAAGCTCTGAAGAAATAAATGATTTACTTGGCTTATGAGCTATTTTCTGGAATTTACCAAAGTAGCTTTAGCAGACATTGAAAAACACAAGAAAGCTGGTGATAAAGTTGTGCTAAAGAAGATAGCTAAACTTCTTAATGAACTTAAAGAAAAGCCTACTGAAGGAACCGGGCGTTTAGAGCTAATGAAATATGGCTTGCCCGGGAAGTTTTCACGCAGAATAAATCATAAGCACCGACTTGTTTACTCTATCGAAGACAAAATAGTAACTGTACATGTTTTAAGTCTTTGGGGCCATTACGGTGATAAGTAAGTATTAAAGCCCCCGCACAAGCTGGTAAAGCGGTGTTCGTCTTCCTCGCCGATCAAGTTCTGCGCCAGCCAATCTGATATTTTTATAAATGTTTTTATAAATAAGCCACACGATGCAATCGTGGGGCAGCGTAGGTTGCGGGCAAACTCCCTTGCATCAAATTATTGCAAATCTGAATAACAAGATATAAAAGTAATTTTTATATCTTGCAATTCATTATGAGTAAAAAAAAGGAACTGAAAATTCAGTTCCTTTTTTTGAGCTTAATACTCATCTTCATTAAAAAAGAAGTCGTCTTTGCTCGGATAATCCGGCCATATATCTTCTATACTCTCGTATATTTCGCCTTCGTCTTCCAAATCCTGAAGGTTTTCAATTACTTCAAGTGGAGCTCCTGAGCGAATTGCGAAGTCAATTAATTCTTCTTTTGATGCAGGCCAGGGGGCATCTTCCAGTTTTGCTGCTAATTCAAGGGTCCAATACATAGTTGAATAAATTTTATCCTTACATTTTGTTATTAAATCCTTCTGATATTTCGGCGAAATTATAAAAAATAATCAATCTTGCAAGTCCGGAACCCACCTTATTTCATCAATATTGAAATAATTCGATAAATGGCGCGATAAAACGAAGAAATAATCAGAAAGACGATTGATGTACTTAATAACCCATTCATCCACAGGGGTTTCTCCCGCCATGGCTACAATTCTTCTTTCGGCACGGCGGCATACCGTGCGTGTTATGTGGCATTGAGCTACCGCGGGGTGTCCTCCCGGCAGCACAAAATGACTTAGAGGAGGCAGTGCTGCTTCCATTTCATCCATTTGTTTTTCGAGGAGCAGAATTTCCTCTTCATCAGTTTTTAGTCTGCTTCTCAAATCCGACACTTCATCGTCGGTGGCGAGGTAGGAGCCGACAGTAAACAATATGTTTTGGATGCGTATGATAGTGTTTTTACTTATTTCGTCGATGGGGTAGGAGCGTATCATTCCAATATTGGTATTCAGCTCATCTACGGTTCCGTAGGCTTCCAGCCGAAAGTGGTCTTTTGGCACGCGGGTTCCTCCTATCAAAGCAGTTGTGCCTTTGTCGCCTGTTTTCGTGTAAACTAAGCTCTTCTTCATAATTTAACTAGTTATTCGCGGACAAGTTTATCATTCGTTGAATTAATACTATCTATTATTCAGCTTCCCAATTACCGTTTAGTTTTTTTTCTAAGACTGTAACTTTTGAGCTTCTCTTGTTAGCGTTTAACAAGTATGTGAAGAAAGAGTTTTGGAAAGCTACAGTACGGCAATATCATTATTGCGCTCGTCGCGTTCTATCTGGCCATCGCGCAAACGGATAATTCGGTGAGCATGCCGTGCGATATCTTCTTCGTGAGTTACAAGTATTATGGTATTGCCTGATGCGTGAATTTTAGCAAAAAGGCGCATTATATCAATAGAAGTTTTTGAGTCGAGATTACCTGTCGGCTCATCGGCCAAAATGATAGATGGCGTGTTTATCAAGGCACGCGCCACCGCTACGCGCTGGCGCTGTCCGCCCGACAACTCATTGGGCTTATGCTCCATCCTGTCGGCCAGGCCCACCTTTTGAAGGGCTTCAATTCCTCTTTCCTTGCGCTCTTGTTTTTGTACTCCTGCATAAATCAGTGGAAGTACTACGTTTTCCAAAGCATTATATTGATGCAGCAGGTTAAATGTCTGGAATACAAAGCCGATTTCTTTGTTTCTTATTTCGGCAAGTCGCTCATCAGTTAGGCGGCTCACATCGGTTCCATTAAGTATATATGTTCCTGCCGAGGGGGTATCCAGCGCACCGATTATGTTCATAAGCGTGGATTTGCCGGAGCCGGAGGGTCCCATAATAGCCACGTAGTCGCCCTTTACAATATTCGTGCTTACTCCTTGAAGAGCTCTAACTATCTGGTTACCTACTTGATAGTTTTTCTCAATCTTCTCAATCTCTATAACGTTGCCCATAATGCTTCTTCTTTCGGTATTGCTTCTCTCGGGTTTTAGACTAAATATAAGTCGATTGGTTTAATATCTCACAACAAAATGCTCTTTCTGATTTTCTTTTCGAAAGAATACAAGTCCCAGCCTCAGAAGGTCAATCGAGATGCTGACCTTTGAGTGTGCTGCTATCTTATTCCAGGCCTTTTCCATGCCCGGCGACCAGTGTATATCGTCAAACACAAAAATTGTGTTGTTGTGAACGTAGGGAAGGCAGAGTTCAAAGTAATTCAACGTACTCTTTTCACGATGATCGCCATCGAAGAAGACCATGTCGAGCGATGGCAGTTCTTTAAGTGCTTCAGGTAGTAAATCTGAAAATGAGCCTTCAAGCAGTTTTATATTTCTGGCATCAAGTTGTTCAAAGCTTGTTCGGGCAAGCTTTGAACTTTCCGGGCAGCCTTCAATCGTGATAGTTTTCCCTTTTTTATAAGGCAAGGCCAGGTAAAGGGTGCTGATGCCGGCGGAAGTGCCCAGCTCAAGCACGTTCTTAGCTTCAAAGCGACAGGCCAGTCGGTAAAGCAGTTGCCCATACTTAGGGGGCAATGCGCCCATGGCTACCAGGTCGGAGATTCTGCGTTTGCCTTTGTTGCCACTTAGCGAGCCGGCGCCCAAATCAGTGATTTCAATCTTTTGTTTTGAGCGCATAAGAGCTGAGCGCCACGCCTCAATTCTATTAAAATCGTAATAGGCATGTTTTTCGCGTAAAAGATTGGCGACAAGGTCAAAAATAAAAGGTGAATGAATGCCGTAGCCTCGCCAGTGGTTGGGGCGGAGGTAGTAGCCTAAGTATTTTTTTGCCAGAAACAGGTTCACATTTTCCAATTTTCTGCAAAGATATAAAAAAGATAGCAGCGCAGGGCAAGTCTTACTTTCCATGCTTGTTTCAAAGTTCTTTGCACTTGTTTAGATTTCTTAGGGTGCTATTTCACCCTGCTCTATGCATAAATGCGCCTTATGTTTTGGAGGCATAAGATAATAAACACTATTTTTGCAGCTTCAAAATATCGATTAGTAATTAAACCGGTAGAGTATGAAATGGGTAAGGAATTTATATGACTGGGTTCTTAGCTGGGCCGACTCAAAATATGGTGGCACAGCACTTTTTATACTCGCATTTATTGAATCCGTATTTTTCCCCATTCCCCCTGATATATTACTTATTGCATTGTGTTTGGGAGGCATAGCAAAATCCTTCAGATACGCGTTGATTTGTTCAGTAGCATCAATTTCAGGCGCTTTTGTAGGCTACGCAGTTGGCTATTTTGCGTGGATGACTTCATCGGGTGATTTTACAACCTTTGCCAATTTTTTCTTCAATAATATCCCGGGTTTTACCGTCGAACTGTTTTCTACTATTAAGGCCATGTTTGATGAGTGGGATTTTTGGGTGATTTTTACTGCAGGCTTCACTCCAATTCCTTATAAAGTATTTACTATTGCCTCAGGAGTGTTCGATATCAATCTGGTAATGTTTTTCTTTGCCTCGCTTATAAGTCGCAGTGCCCGCTTCTTTTTGGTCGCATTTTTAATCTGGAAGTTTGGCCCAAGCATAAAAAGCTTTATCGACAAATATTTCAATCTTCTGGCTATTGGTTTTACCGTATTATTGATAGGAGGATTTATACTTATTAAATATGTGGTTTAGCCCGGCTAACTAATCATTCCCCAGTTTATTTTTGCACGCGCCAGTTTTTTGAGCTGGCGTACAAGTATTTGGTTCTCTTCTTTTTCGAGGAGGGGATCCTGCTCGAGTACTTCTATTGCAGCATCACGCCCCATTTGGAGTATCTGACTGTCGCGCGAAAGGTTTGATATTTTAAGCTCAAAAGGTAGCCCCGACTGTTGAGTGCCTTCCAGGTCGCCGGGTCCCCTCATTTTCATATCGGCCTCGGCAATTTCAAATCCATCGTTGCTGCCCACCATTATCTCCATGCGTTTACGCGTTTCTTCTGATAGTTTGAAGGAGGTCATCAGAATACAGTAACTCTGTTCGGCGCCCCGTCCGACACGCCCCCTCAACTGGTGCAACTGCGACAAGCCAAAACGTTCGGCACTCTCAATTACCATTACTGAGGCATTGGGGATATTCACTCCAACCTCAATCACAGTGGTGGCTACCATGATATGCGCCTCACCCGAGGCAAAAATGTGCATGGCTTCCTCTTTTTCGGAAGGCTTCATGCGGCCATGAACCATAACAATCTTATAGTCAGGGAAAGCTTTTTGCATATATTCAAAGCCTTCAGTGAGATTCTTAAAATCCAGTTTTTCCGACTCGTCAATCAGGGGGTAAACCACATAAACCTGGCGGCCCTTCTCTATCTCCTGTCTAAGGAAGCGATTGAGCTGATTGCGTCGGTTGTGGAAAAAATGCTCTGTCTGAACCGGCTTTCTACCGGGAGGGAGTTCGTCGATTACCGACACTTCCAGATCGCCATAAACAGTCATAGCAAGTGTGCGAGGGATGGGGGTAGCTGTCATAACCAGCACATGCGGTGGATTGAGATTCTTTCGCCAAAGCCGGGCGCGCTGCTCAACCCCAAAGCGGTGTTGCTCATCAATAACCACAAGTCCAAGTTTACTAAACAGAACGCTATCTTCAATAAGAGCATGGGTTCCTATCAATATTTTCATTTCGCCATTTTGCAGCGCGGCGTGTATGACTTCTCTATCTGCTTTTCCGGTGGATCCGGTTAGCAAAGCAACTTTAATACCCAGGGGAGCCAGCTGCTCACTTATCGTTTCGTAATGCTGATTTGCCAATATTTCGGTAGGAGCCATCAAACAGGCCTGGTAGTCGTTGTCTGCCGCTATAAGCATCACCATAAGAGCCACAAGGGTTTTGCCGCTTCCCACATCTCCTTGTAAGAGTCTGTTCATCTGCCTTCCGCTTCCCATATCGCGACGTATTTCACGTATTACCCGCTTTTGGGCGTTGGTCAGGTCGAAAGGAATATGTTCCTTATAAAACTGATTGAAATAGTTTCCGACGGTTTCAAAAGGATGTCCTTTGATATTGAAGCTGCGCTGATTCTTCAATCTGAGAATATTGAGCTGGATGTAAAACAGCTCTTCAAACTTCAAACGGAAGCGTGCCTTTTCGAGGGTTTGCAAATCTTGCGGAAAATGAATGATGCGGAGAGCATCATTTCTTAACATCAATTTCTGTCTTTCAAGTATATGAGCAGGAAGGGTTTCCGGAAATTTCTCCTTATAACTCTGCAATAGCGTGAATATCAGCTTCTGGATAGCTTTTGAATTCAGATAATTGCTTTTCATCTTCTCGCTGGTGTTGTACTGAGGCTGAAGACCTGCCTGAAGGCGAGTTTTGTTTTCCTCATACCGTTCCATTTCAGGATGTACGATATTTATCGTTTTGTTAAAGACGGAGGGTTTTCCGAAAACTATATACTCTGAGGTGTTGTTAAGACTACTTTTGACATATTTCAAGCCTTTAAACCACACCAGCTCTATCGTGCCGCTGCCGTCAGTAAATCCGGCAACCAGGCGCTTGGTACGCCCTTCTCCAACCGTGCGCATAGAAGTGACCCGTCCTTTGAGCTGAATATGCTGCATGCCCGGATCCATCTCTTTGATGCTGTAAATGCGACTGCGGTCAACATAGCGGTAAGGGAAATAATAAAGCAAGTCCTCGTATGATACAATACGAAGCTCCTGTTTGAGGACATCTGCCTTTTTGGGGCCTACGCCCGGCAGATACATGATATTTAATGTTGAAAGTTCTGACATGATATTAAGCTCAAAAATAACAGAAACAAGCGAAGGTTCAAAGCAGCAAGTTTGATATTCATTTATTTGAAAGTAGAATCTGCGATTGTGATCTTGTTTATATTTGGCTTGCAAGCCCTTATTTGGTAGGGATTAGGCTGCAAAAACAGAGGTTACGTAAAGTGAGTTGACGGGTGTAATGAGGAAATCTGAGGCGATTTGTGTAATTTTGCGCTTAGGATTATTATCCAACCCGCTATATTGTATAAAATTAGTAATCAGATATGGAATTTTTTAAGGATTTGCTTAACGGTTCAGTCATAGCTACTACGATCCTCTATCTTAGCTTAACTGCCTTTGTCGGTGTTTTAATCGGTAAAATAGAGATTAAAAAAGTAAAACTTGGGGTGGCGGGAGTCTTGTTTTCAGGTCTGTTTTTTGCTCATATTGGAGCAAAATTTGATCCGCATGTCTTGCATTTCGTGCGCGAATTTGGCCTTATTCTATTTGTTTATGCCATTGGTATTGATGTTGGTCCCCGCTTTGTCAGTACTTTTCGTAATGAGGGTCTTAAGCTGAATCTTTTTGCAGTAGGGATTGTGCTTAGCGGATTTGTTATCGCCTATATGTTTTCTCGTTTTGGTGGCGTGGATCCTGCTGTAATAACCGGAATCATGAGTGGGGCAGTAACCAACACGCCTGGACTTGGAGCGGCACAGCAGGCATTAGTTGAATTGGGAAAGCCTGAAGATGCGGCGATTGCGGGGATGGGATACGCAGTGGCTTATCCTTTCGGTGTAATAGGAATTATTCTTACTTTGATTTTGCTGCGTTATTTGTTCCGAATAAAAATAGATAAAGAGCTTGACGATTATAACAGTAAACTGAGCAATAATCAGCAAAAACTTGAAAGTGTCGAAATACTAATTACCAATCCCAATATGTTTGGGAAGGCTATTAGCTATATCAAGAGAGTTATTGACAAAGAACTGGTCATTTCCAGAATAGAACGTAACAATACCTTTTTTGTGGCCTCTGAAGACCTTGTTTTGCAAGAAGGTGATAAAATATATGGTGTTTCTGCAACTAACCTTATTGAGAACCTGCGGCTTAAACTGGGCGATGTTATTATTGGCGGGAAAAGGGAAATAACCGGTTCCCTTGCCATGTTTCATGTTTTGGTAACAAACCGCAAGCTGGCCGGGAAAACTATAGAGCAGATTGGTATCTATCGAAGGTATGAAGCTAATATAACGCGAATTTTCAGGGCAGGGATAGAAATACTTCCGACCATGGGAACCACGGTAGAGCTTGGAGATACGGTAAGGGTAGTAGGTAAACGTGATTTGCTTCCCGAAGTTCGTAATGAGTTGGGAAACTCGGTGCAAGAATTGGCGCATCCCAATACTATCCCTATTTTTCTGGGAATTTTCCTGGGAATTATACTTGGCAGTATTCCGATTTTTATTCCCGGACTGCCTGCTCCCGCCAAATTGGGCATGGCCGGCGGCCCCTTGCTGATAGCTATACTTCTTGGATATAAGGGACGTATTGGCAAATTCGATTTTTACATGACTCCCGGTGCTAATATGATGGTAAAGGAACTGGGAATAATACTGTTTTTGTCGTGTGTGGGTCTATCCTCAGGCGGACAATTTGTGCAAACTCTTATGGACGGTGGCTTTTCCTGGGTTCTTTATGGGGCAGTGATTACTTTTGTTCCTATTATTCTGGCGGGCATTGTAGCACGGCTTATGAAAATGAACTACTTGAAGATATGCGGCATTATTTCAGGAGCAATGACTGATCCTCCGGCTCTTGAGTTTGCAAACAGCCTTGCGCCTGTTCATGCGCAATCAACAGCCTATGCAACAGTTTATCCCCTAACTATGTTCCTCAGGATTTTACTTGCCCAGACCCTGATTCTGATAACATTCTAGTTGGCTGCACCTGTTTCATTATATGAATGCAGGTGATGGGATGAAAGAAACTTAATAGCAAAAAGGGCATAAAGGCTCAATTATCTGATGTAAAAAATATGGCATTAGTACAGGACAGGGTCCTGTACTAATGCCAATATTTTCATCCTTATAAATGAAAGTCTTTCCGAACTAAAATGTTCCTATTCAGTATATTCTTCAATAAGCTCTTCTACAACCTCCGCGGGCTCTGTAGTTTCTGCTTCCGGCAGAGCTTCTTTTTCCCTGATTGCTCTACTTTCGCAGCGGTTGCAAAGGTCAGTTATGTTTTTCAACTCGCGGGCGTTTGCAACTGTTCCTTCAAATATTTCTGTGGTTCTGTCAGTATTGATGTAAGAACAATCGCTGAAAATATGGTAGCTCTTACCTGATTTTGTCCAATACACATAGTTAAGGCCATTGTTCAAAGCCTCGACTTCAGCGGTTTGTTCGCTATATTCCTCAATTGAAGGGGGATTAAAATCAACACCAAACAGTCCGGCAATAACAAGAGCCGCAACGGCTATTCCTCCAACCAGACCCTTTTGTTTCTTATCCATATTCTTGTTGGTGAAGATTAGGATAACAAGAGGAAGGAAGGCAATAATCGCGATAATCAGGCCCAGCTGATTCTGAACAAAGAACTTGAATTTGTCTTCTTTCGATGCGGGATCCAGCCTGTTGGCCTTTTTCCATAGCAGAGCTCCTATCACCACGAAAACAAGGTCGGCAACAAGTAGTGAAATTAGCCATGCTGTGCTAACGGGAACTTCCTGAAGTTTGATGATTGCGAATACCTCGCATCCAATTGCAATAACCCACGCAATAATAGCGATAATTCGCAGGTTGCGGGCTTTTGACTTGCTTTCCGGGCTGGCAACGAAGCTGCTTTTTTTGCTTTCGGGGGCTGCAGCGGAGCTATCCCCTACACGTGTAACTTTCTTTTTGGTCATTTTTTCGTATAGTTAAGTAAATGTTAGAAATAGCACACAATTAACCGAAATTACGAAATGTTTCTGAACCCTTGAAATAATATAGCCTTTATTTGCTTTTCAGGTGTTTGAATTCCGGTTCGAGTGATAAGTACTGCCCTGTGTAGCTCTTTTTGCTTTTTGCTATTTCTTCAGGTGTGCCGCAGGCAATTATCTCGCCTCCTCTTTTGCCTCCTTCGGGTCCTATGTCGATAATGTAATCAGATACCTTAATCACGTCCAGATTATGTTCTATAACAATTACTGTATTTCCCTTATCAACCAATTTGTGAAGCACATCAAGCAAAACGCGAATATCTTCAAAATGAAGGCCCGTAGTTGGCTCATCCAATATGTAAATGGTCTTGCCGGTATCTTTCTTTGCCAGTTCGGAGCTTAATTTTACGCGTTGCGATTCACCGCCCGACAAGGTGGTGGAGGATTGCCCGAGTTTGATATAGCCCAGTCCGACCTGCTGCATCATCTTGACCTTTTGATGTATCTTAGGGATATTCTCAAAGAATTCCACGGCCTGATTTATGGTCATGTCAAGCACGTCGCTGATTGATTTTCCTTTGAAGCGCACCTCGAGGGTTTCGCGGTTGTAGCGTTTGCCGCCACATTCGGGGCATTCGACGGTTACGTCGGGCAAAAAGTTCATTTCAATAATCTGCATGCCACCTCCCTTGCAGGTTTCGCATCGACCTCCCACGATGTTAAAGGAGAAACGACCGGGCTTATAGTCGCGTATTTTCGATTCAGGCAGCCCCGTGAACAGTTTTCTTATCTCATCAAACAACTTGGTGTAGGTAGCCGGGTTTGAGCGGGGAGTGCGCCCCAGGGGCGATTGGTCCACATCAACTACTTTGTCAACATGCTCCAGTCCGATAACTTTTTTATAGGGCAGGGCTTCTTGAACACCGTTATATACGTGCTTGTTAAGTATGGGATACAGAGTCCCGTTAATAAGGGTTGACTTTCCGCTTCCCGACACTCCCGTTACGCAGATAAGCTTGCCTAAAGGGAATTTTACACTGATGTTTTTTAAATTATTGCCTGTAGCACCAATTATCTCGACTGTTTTGCCGTTGCCTTCCCGCCTTACAGACGGCATCCTGATTGCCTTTGTACCATTTAGGTAGTCGGCAGTTAGAGACTTGGAGTTAATTATTTGCAAGGGACTTCCCTGGCTTACTACTTGTCCACCATGGCGCCCTGCCATGGGCCCCATATCGATAACATGGTCGGCGGCCATCATCATGTCGCGGTCGTGTTCCACCACCAGTACCGAGTTGCCTGTGTCGCGCAGTTGTTTGAGTGAGTCAATCAGTCTGTGGTTATCACGCTGATGGAGGCCTATGGAAGGTTCATCAAGGATGTAGAGCACGTTAACCAACTGTGAACCGATTTGAGTGGCTAGTCTTATTCTCTGGCTTTCTCCGCCCGAAAGGGTGGCTGCGCCGCGATCCAGCGAGAGATACTCAAGTCCGACATTTATCATAAATCCGAGTCTTGAGCGTATTTCTTTCAATATTTCTGCAGCTATCAGCTTTTGTTTTTCGCTTAATCTATCTTCCAGTCCTTCAAACCACTGGGCGAGCTCAGAGAGATCCAGCCGTGCAAGTTCAGCAATGTTTTTTCCATCTATCCTGTAATGCAAAGCTTCTTTGTTAAGGCGCATTCCCTTACATTCAGGGCATTGTGTTTCAGTGATATATTGCCCTGACCATCTTACTGCTTTTGCCCCAGCATCATTGTTTTGCTGATCAAAAATATATTTTATTACTCCTCCAAAGTTCATAAAGTAATTGGAGCTTGTTCCTAAAGGCGTGTTTTTTAAGGTCAGAGGCTCATTTGTCCCGTATAAAATCGCATCAAGCGCTTCTTCCGGTATGTTTTCTATATTGCTCTTCAGTGAAAAACCATACTTCTCAGCCATGGCTTCCAACTGCCAGAAAATCAGGCTGTGATGATATTTTCCCAAAGGGGCGATGCCGCCGCGATAAATGCTAAGCTTGGGGTCGGGGATTATCTTCTCCATGTCGGCCTCGCTTATGGTGCCCAGACCTTTGCACTTGGGACAAGCTCCCTGTGGTGAGTTGAAAGAGAAGGAGTGAGGTGCTGTTTCGTTGTATGATATTCCGCTAACCGGGCACATAAGCATACGGCTGAAATAGCGGGCTTCATTTTTGTCCTTTTCAATTATCATTACAAGGTTGTTGCCCTGCTTCATCGCCAGCTTGATTGATTCTTCCAGCCGCTTACGCTCTTTAGGGTCAACCTTTAGTTTATCTATTACTACCTCGATAAAGTGATTTTTGTAGCGATCGACCTTCATATTATGACGAATCTCGGTCAACTCGCCGTCAACGCGTACATTGATATAGCCTTTGCGGCGTATTTGTTCAAAGAGCTCTTTGTAGTGACCCTTGCGACCCTTTATCATAGGCGCCAGGATATATATCTGCTTGCCGTCGTAGGCGGATAATATTTTATCGATGATTTGCGAGTCGGTCCATTTCACCATCTTCTCTCCCGAGACGTAAGAGAAGGCCTCGCCTGCCCGTGCGTATAGCAGCCTCAGGAAGTCATAAATCTCTGTTATGGTTCCGACAGTGGAGCGTGGATTTTTGCCTGTGGTTTTTTGCTCTATCGAGATAACAGGGCTAAGACCTGTTATCTTGTCCACGTCGGGTCTTTCCATGCCGCCCAGAAACTGACGCGCATAAGCCGAAAATGTCTCTATATAACGTCTTTGCCCTTCTGCGTAGATAGTGTCGAAGGCAAGTGATGACTTTCCGCTTCCGCTTAATCCGGTAATAACTACCAATTTATTGCGTGGAATAGAAAGGTCAATATTTTTTAAGTTGTGAATGCGTGCGCCAAATATATCAATCTGCGCTGCCTCAGACACTTCCCAGTCTGTGCTTGATACTGCTCCCTCTTGCATAGTTGTCCTCCCGGCAAATAATAATTTGCAAAGATAAATATAATAGTTGAGTCAGACGGAAGTCGGAAGCTTATCTCTTACTGTTTTACTTCAAAGGCTCCCGGTTTAGGAATCTTGAGGGTATATGATTTGCCTGCAGGATTGCTTAATGACGTTTCACGAAGCCAGGGATTCAAATCTTTCAGTTCGCGATATGTAGTTCCATTGGCTATAGCAAAGTCTGCAAAGTCGGGTATAGGTTCACTGACCACAAGCGTATCAGTTTCAATTACAGGGTATAAATCATTTTGTTCAAGTTTGAAGCCGAAATCTCCGGGGCTAGAAACTATCTCTTTCATTGCCAGTAATCTGAAAATATATCTACCGGTTTCTTCAGTTAGGAGAAGATCATAGTAATTAGTAGTTTTTTGGCGTTCAATCTGCCTGTCCATACCTCTCTGGCCTGCATTGTAGGATGCAGCAGCCATTGTCCATGAACCGAAACGCTCATAGGCCTTCTTCAGGTAGCGGCAAGCGGCGATGGTAGCTTTTTCAATATGGTAGCGTTCGTCAATCTCCTTGCTTACTTCCAAGCCATAATCGCCTGCTGCTCCTGCCATGAACTGCCACACTCCAACTGCGCCGGCCGGTGAAACAGCTCTTTCCTGAAAGCCGCTCTCTATCATAGGGAGATATTTAAAGTCGTCGGGCACACCCTCTGCTTTCAAAATAGGTTCAATTACAGGGAAGTATCTGTTCGCTTTTTTGATAAGCAGCAAAGTGGATGATTGCCAATAAGTGTTGACCAATAACTCCCGATCGTAACTCTCCCTGACGTATGTTTTGTGTAAAGGAACCTTTTCGCCTGCAAAATTTAGATTTCCGGGAATAGGCAGGGCATGTATGCTGTAATTCTCCAGAAACAAATCAACAGCACGTTCTTCGTCAGCACGCTTCTCGGGTACTGAGGAACTGACAAATAAATTGAAAACCATAAAGGCTGCAAGCAGGATGGTAGAAATGGAAAGGCTTTGGATAGAGCTGATTTTGAACTTGTTATTCATACTTTTTGATGACTGAGGTAAATACTATATCGAAATCAAAAGCTTTAATGCTGCTACGTTTTCAATCTCCGGATGTTACAAAAACTAATCCACTTATGAGGCAGATAAGGATTCAATTACTTAATTTTGCTCCAAATATAAGGATAGAAACTCATACACTGCAAGTAAGAAATGGACAGGGCTGAAGGCATTAGGGTAAATAAATATCTGAGTGAAGCAGGATATTGCTCCAGACGTAAAGCCGACCAGCTTATTGATGAAGGAAGGATTACGATAAACGGCAAACGCCCCGAAAAGGGCGCAAAGGTGAGCCCGGATGATGAAATCAAGGTTGACGGTCGCCTCATCGGAGAGCCGCTTGAGAAGCACGTTTATATCGCGTTTAATAAACCGGTTGGAATTGTTAGCACTACTGATACAAAGGGAGAGAAGGACAATATAATTGATTATATAGCACATCCCAAACGTATATTTCCAATCGGGCGATTGGATAAGGCCAGTGAAGGCTTGATTTTGCTTACCAGTGACGGGGATATAGTTAATAAAGTACTGCGCGCCGGCAACAATCACAGCAAGGAATATATAGTTACTGTGGATAAACCTATTACAGCAGAGTTTATCAGGAGGATGGGGTTAGGGCTGCCGATACTAAATACTGTAACTCTGAAATGTGAGATTGAAAAGTTGGACCGTGAGAGCTTCAGAATAGTGCTCAGACAAGGTCTTAACAGACAGATTCGCAGGATGTGTGCCTATTTGGGATATGAAGTGAAAACTCTCAAGCGGGTGCGCGTGATGAATATCCACCTTGATATGCCTCCCGGCAAGTGGCGTAATCTAAGCGAGCAGGAGCTTGCCGAATTAATGCGCCTAACCGCGGGATCCTCAAAAACCTATTGAAGGATATTGCCTAAATCCACTTCAGGGTTAAAAAAGGTATCTGTAATTTTATAGTCACACCAATCCCGAAGGAATAAGCTGATTTTAGCATATATCATATCACTGTTGTCCGGTAAAAGTGATTAGATTCCTCGCAAAGCTCGGAATGACAGCGCCCTTGGGGGTTTAAAGGTTGGATGGGGTTGGCGGCTTAGCCGCCAACCCCATCCAACAAGTTAAATTTTTGATTGTGATTTCGAGCGAAACGCTAAACGCTAAACGCTTGACTTAGTTTGTTGTTGAGATTACAAAATAATCCCATGCTTCAAGTTCAAAGTTATTTAGAGGTAAAGAGATTAGCTCCTTGCTGAAGTAATCGTAGTATTCACCTTCCATGCCTGGATCGGCAGTCAGCACTATGGGCTGGGCAGATAGATTGAACACGGCCAGAACCTTGTTGTCTTCCATAGTACGAGTAAACATAAGTACTTCTTTTGGGGCATTAGTAGTGACGATTTCCATCTTACCTCCGGCCGAGCCGTTCCATAGGGCTTTGTTGCTCTTTTTCAGAGTGATAAGTTCTTCATAGAATTCTGTCATTGACAGATTGCTCCAGTCAATAGTGTCCTTCTCGAAGAATTCGAGGCGTTTATTCAATCCTGCCTCTTGTCCGCTATAAATCAAAGGCATTCCTTCTACCATAAAAGTCAGAGCTGCCATTGTTGGGTAGGCATCAGCCATGCGCTCTTGTACGGTTCCATTCCAGGAGTTTTCGTCGTGGTTAGTTGTAAACTGCATCGGCCATGCTCCCACGGGCATGGTGGTGTTCAGGCTTTCAAAATAGGGAAGCATATCACTTACCGTTTCTTCTCCACGGGCTATTTTGTTAAGATGGTGATGGAAAACCCAACTGTAGTTGCTGTTGAATGCGTTTAGCAAAAGATCAGTTTCAGTTTCATCTTCTGCCAGCATAAAAACCGGTTTTATAGAATCCAAAGACGCTCTGACATCATTCCAGAAGTCAACCGGCACCATGCCTGCAACATCGCATCTGTAACCATCAATATCGGCCTCCCGCACCCAGAATTGCATAGCATCTTTCATGGCGGCTCTCAATTCAGTATTTTCGTAATCAAGCTGAGCCACATCACTCCAGTCGAAAGGGCCAAACATCATTCCGGTTGAATCTTTGGCATACCAATCAGGATGCTCGGTGGCCCATGCATTATCCCATGCGCTGTGGTTGGCCACCCAGTCGATAATAACCTTCATATCCAGGTCATGAGCTTTTGCAACAAGGGCTTTGAAGTCATCCAAAGTTCCGAATTCGGGGTTTACCCCTTTATAGTCTTTTACTGAATAATAAGAGCCAAGTGTGCCTTTGCGGTTTAGCTCGCCAATTGGATGTATAGGCATAAACCAGAGTATGTCAACTCCAAGTTCCTGCAGGCGGGGCAAATGTTCGGCAAAGGCTGTAAAGCTACCTTCCGGAGTGTATTGTCTGATGTTCACTTCGTAGATTACCGCATCCTTTGCCCATTCGGCAACGGCAGTTTGACTAAGTGCTGCCTTAGTTTCAGATTTGTTTTGCCCTGTTTGGCATGAAGCCAAAAATAGAACTGCAAAACCAAGTAAAATTGGGGATTTTAATAGTTTCATTGATTTCTGTTTAAATGATTAAATTAAATGATTATTTGATTTTTATATTAACAGGGGCAGAGCCCATGGTGAATTTAACCTGAACCTGTTTATCTTTTGGAACATAGCGAAATTCTACACCTTTGCCGTCAACTCTGACGTTTTCGGGTCGGCCCGGCAGGTTTTTAACCAGTAATTCTATTTCACGACGACCCGGCCTAAGTAAATAGACCCCATCGTTATGCGAAATGTCAATGGAAAGCTCTTTGTCAGAGTTTTGGGCGCTAAAGGAAAAAAGTTGGTAGTTTCCTTTTTTAATTGCATCCGGACTTTTCCCGTCGTCAAGATAAAGTTCGCCTGAAGCCTTTGTTACGTCATTATGATAATAATATGTAATGGTCAAATTATCTGTTTGAATTAGGGGTAGCGAGGTCTGAGCTTTTATTGTAGGAATAAAACTGCCGGCTTTGACAAATACGGGTATTTTGCTTATAGGAGCTCCTGCCTCAATGGTGCGCCCTCCATAGTATTCTTCACCTGTAAAGAAATCAAGCCAGGTGCCTATAGGCAAATCAACGCGACGGGAGTTTGCTCCCGCCTCCAGAATAGGGGCTACCAAAAGGTTGTCCCCAAAATAGTACAGGTCATATTTATCTAATAAATAGTCGTCGTCTTGCTCATACATAAGCGGTCTGACAAGAGGCTTCCCATGTAATGTTTGCTGATAGGCCATGGTGTAAATATAGGGAATCAACTCGTAACGCAGATTTAGCAGATTACGCACTATCTTTCGGGTTTCTTCGCTATAGTAAATAGGTTCGGTAGGATGTTTGTCGCCGTGTGGACGAAAAATAGGGGAGAATACTCCCAGCTGAACCCATCGTGTATATAGTTCTTCGTTAAACACTCCTTCTGCATAGCCGCCTACATCAGAGTGCATATATGGAATGCCCGACATAGACATGGTTAGCATAATGGGTAATTGAGCCTTAAGACCGGCCCATGATCTTTTTACATCGCCCGAGCGCGGGAAGGTTGAGTAGCGCTGGGTGCCGGCATAGCCTGATCTGATAAGGTTAAATACACGTTGATTGGGATAATTCTTCCTGTAGAAGCTGCTGGTAGTTTTAGCCCAGGTATGGCCATATAAGTTGTTCAGGTTCTTGCCCGATCCTGCTTTGTATTTGATGCCGGCCGGGTGTTTCTCCGGTTCGCCTAAATCGCTCCACCATCCGGCGATTCCCTGGTCTATAAGTGGTTTATGCTTTTGCATAAACCAATCGGCTGCTTTAGCATCAAAAATATCGATAATGGATGCCGGGCCAAACCAGAAATCATCGATTAAGAATGAATTATTAGCAGAGTCAGTAGCAAAAAAGCCTAAAGAATCTGCCTCATGGTAATTTTCGGAGGTTTTAAGTATATATGGCTGGCTAATTAAGACAGTATTAACATTTTTGCTGCTGAAATTATTAATCATATCAGTTGGTTTGGGCCAGTTGCTTTGTTCCCAGCTCAGGTTTCCCATCCTGAAGTCGCCGATTCCTTTACCGTACCAATATAAATCGAGCAAAATAGCGTCAAGAGGAAATTTGTCTTTGATAATAGAATCGACAACGTTGCTTGCATGAATCTGAGACAGGTATCCATATTTGCCTTGCAGATTGCCAAATGCCCACAGGGGAGGCAGGGGTTGAGTGCCTGTAAGAGTGGTGTATTCCTTAAGAAGGGCCTTGTAGTCAGGTCCTGTCATCAGATAAAGGTTAAAGGCTTTCACTTCAGATTCTATTCTGAATCTATTGCGATTAGTGAAGCCGATGTCGGCAAGGGCCTTTTGAGGGGCATCAAAAAAGACCATAAATTTTTTGGATGAATAGAATATGGGTAAGGAATAGTTAAGTATCTCTGCTCCCCATTCATAGCCCCAGTTTGCTTCGTTATTTAATGAAAGACGTTTGCCCCTGCGATTCATTTCTATGGCGCGTGCTCCTCCGCCGATGATTTTGTCGCGCAGGTCGAGGCGAAAATTAACTCCTGTTGTTTCATTGATGCTAAAAGGGCCGGTTATAATAGCTTGTTCATTATTGGAGCCGGTTGTGATATGTATTTCAAAAGGAGCTTTCTTTATAGAAAAGTACATATCGCCCATTCTTACATCTAATGATTCGGTAGTATTTCGTATTATTATGGCATTCACGATGGGTTTAGCAATCAGCGCGTCGCTGGGCTTGATAAAGTTTGAATCGCTGGCATACGAAATCTCAAGAGACTTGGCAGCTATGGTTTGTATTCTGATGAATCCGTCTGAAGTTTTGAGCACAATGTTTTCAGGATTCTGATAATAGCGCAAAAGCTGAACGTTGTTTCCGATTTCCGTGGTTTCCCCGCTAAGAGGAGCCACGGAAATCAAGAAAACAAACAGGGGGACTAAAAACCTGGATTTACACGTGGAAATAGGGTTCATGCTTCTTGATTTAGTGGTTGATTTCTATAGTAACATACAAAAATAGTGCTGTAAATTGAAATTTCCCTCTAAATTAGCTATTTTCACGCGTTATCCATGAAAAAACGGATTTAGTTCTTTAAAAATCGCGATTTGGACAGCAAAATCGCGAGGCTTGTTTAATATTTATAGATTTTATTCCAGCTCAATTATCAGCGCCGATTTTGCAGGTACTGTAATGTTTTTCAAATCGTATTTCTGGCCGGAGACAACTTCAGTTCCTGCCGTATAGCTATCTAATATTTCTGAAAATCGTGACATATTGACTGCTCTGTCTATTTCGGCGTTATTATTCATCATCACCATAAGGGCCTTATCTTCCAGATATCTGAAATAGACATATACTTCATTTTGTGGGATAAAATGGAGAGTCTCACCCTGATGTATTACCCGGCTGGTTTTACGATAATTAAGCAGCTTTGTCAGATAGTCACTCAACTCGTTTTGAGCGTCCGTGCGGCCTTCTCTTTTAAATACATTGACTTGGTCGCCCGGCCATCCTCCGGGGAAATCCTGACGAATAGCGCCATGCGACTGTCCGCCGTCGCCTTCCATCAAAAGCTCGCTGCCATAGTACCATTGCGGCAATCCGCGTGCTGTGCTGATAAAGGCAATAGCCATTTTCATTTTGTTGATATCACCGCCATAGAAGTGAGCCATACGACCTAAATCGTGGTTTTCGGCAAACAGAACAAGATGCTTCGGATAGCGATAGAGATGGTCGTCGGCCAGAATGTCGTAAAGGCGCTGCAGTCCGCTGTCCCATCCTTCACCTTCGTTAAATGCCCTGCCTAAGGCTTCGGCCATGGGGAAGTCCATCAGATACCTCATTTGTGAGTTGTAGCCGTCCTTGTTGGGGAAATCCTTTTGCCAATAAACGAGTTTTGATGGCTGCGAAATCCATGACTCGCCCACTATCGAGAAGTCGGGATATTCAGTTTTCACGCGCGTAATCCATTCTGCCATAGCATTTTTGTCGGGATAAGGATAGGTGTCCATCCTTATACCCTGCAAACCTGAATATTCGATCCACCAGATAGAATTCTGTATCATATAGTTTCTCATCAATTCGTTTTGCAGATTCAAATCAGGCATTGAAGTATCAAACCAGCCTCTTGTGGTAAGGTCAAAATCCGACTTAGATGAATAAGGGTCTGAAACTGTGCTTAACCTGTAGTTGCTGCGGGTAAACTCCGGGTATTGATTTATCCAGTCGGCCATGGGCAAGTCGCGCATCCACCAATGCATACTGCCACAGTGGTTGAATACCATATCCATAATAACCTTAATTCCTCTTTGGCGACATGCGTCAACAAGCTCCTTGTACGATTCGTTGGTGCCAAAGCGGGGGTCAATATTGTAGAAGTCGGTAATAGCGTAGCCGTGGTAGGATGATTGGGGCTGGTCATTTTCCAGAACAGGGTTAATCCAGATTGAGGTAAAGCCCATATCGCTGATATAGTCAAGATGCTGCTTTATTCCTTCCAGGTCGCCTCCATGGCGGCCATAAGGCTCTGCTCTGTCAGGAGCTTCCAGCATACCTTCAATCATGTCGTTGTCGGGATTGCCGTTTGCAAAGCGGTCGGGCATAATCAGGTAGATGGCATCACTTTGGTTGAAACCCTCGCGGGCGGCCGAGTTGTCTTCTCGCTCCAATAATTCAAATATAGCGGTAGAGCGAGTTTTTTTGCCCTGCATAAATGCAATTTCTATTTTTCCCGGCTTGGCATCCTTGCTAATTTTGAGGTCGAGAAAGAGATAGTTGGGGTTTTCTACCATGATTACCTTTTCCAGGCTAAGTCCGGGGTAGCTGAATGATGGCTTAAGTGATGCTATGTTTTCTCCATATACCAAGAGCTGAACTGTAGTATGTTTGAAACCCACCCACCATGATGCGGGCTCAATACGCTCTACCTTTTGCGCTTTAATTTGGGCGCAAAACATAGTTGTTGCCATGATTAGCGTAAGTCTTAAATAGCTTATTTTATACATAGTAATCAGATTTAAGTGCCACAATTATATTCTGTCCGGGCTTCACTGTTAGTTTCTCATTATATACATAAAGGCTGATATCACTTTTGGCATGCGAACTAATAGTTACTTCCTTTTGTGAAACCTTTATCTCCATATCGCGCTCTTTGAATTTGATACGGAATGAATATGAAGACCACTGCTGCGGGATGATGGGATTGATTTGAAGCTCACCGGCAGTTACCCGCTTACCGCCAAATCCTTCCACGATAGACATCCACGTTCCGGCCATACTGGTAATGTGCAGACCTTCATGCACTTCATGGTTGTAGTCGTCAAGGTCGAGGCGGCTGGTGCGCAGATACATCTCGTAAGCCTTAGGCATATTTCCTGTGCGAGCGGCTAAGATGGCGTGAACGCAGGGCGAAAGTGATGATTCATGTACGGTTCGGGGTTCATAGAACGCGAAGTTGCGACGTATTGTTTCCGTGTCAAATTCATCTTCGAAAACATAAATACCCTGAAGTACGTCGGCTTGCTTTACAAAGCAGGAGCGTAAGATACGATCCCACGACCAGTGCTGGTTAATAGGGCGTTGTGAAGCCGGTAAATCTGCCGCCATCACCTGCTCTTTATCCATAAATCCATCTTGCTGCATAAACACATTCAGCTCCTTATTGAAGGGGAAGTACATCTTGGCAATGATATCCTTCCAGCGCGCGGTTTCGCTATCAATGCTGAAGTTGGTCTTTCCCAGGATGGTATTATAACGTGCCGGATTATTGGTTTTAACAATTTCCAATGCTTCAAGGGTATATTTCATGCACCATACAGCAAACTTGTTAGTAAACCAGTTGTTATTGACATTGTTTTCGTATTCATTGGGACCGGTTACTCCTAAGATTACATATTTCTCCTTTTCGCCCGACCAGTTTGCCCTTTGCGACCAAAAGCGTGAGATAGCTATCAGCACTTCCAGTCCGTACTCTTCAAGGTATGAATAATCACCGGTATGTCTGATATAGTTGAAAATAGCAAAAGCTATTGCCCCGTTGCGATGTATCTCCTCGAAGGTAATCTCCCATTCGTTGTGGCACTCTTCACCATTGATGGTAACCATGGGATAAAGGGCTGCTCCATTGGTAAATCCAAGTTTCTGAGCATTCTCAATTGCCTTTTGAAGATGCTTGTAACGGTATATTAACAGATTACGCGTAACATGCATCGGGGCTGTGGCAATAAAGAAGGGGATGCAGTAGGCCTCAGTGTCCCAATAGGTCGTGCCTCCGTATTTCTCGCCTGTGAAGCCCTTGGGCCCAATGTTCAGGCGTTCGTCATCACCTGTATAGGTTTGGTTTAAGTGGAAAATATTAAAACGTATGGCTTGTTGGGCAGCCAGGTCTCCTTCTATTTTGATGTCGCTGTGCATCCAGATGTTTTCCCAACTTTCGACATGTGATTTCAGCATAAGGTCGAAGCCTGCAGTCTTTGCAAGCAACGATTTTTCCTCAGCTTTTTTGAGTAATTGGTCGTGCCCGTAATTCAGCGAACTTACTACTCCCACATATTTATTGAGTACTATGCTTTCATCGCGGCTTGCTTTTACGTCGATCCTGATTCCGGCCTTCAGCTGATTGTGAGATGATGAAATACTAATATTTTTAGTGCTGATATCCCAATTCATAACATAGGCAACACGGAAATCGAGCTTTTTTGTTTGAGCCAGCAAAAAAGCATCCTTATCGCTCGCTCCGGTAGTTATGATATTCCAGAATTTCTCGTCGTAGTTTGAATCTTCATTCTTAACATCTCCATCCAAATAAGGCTCAAAGGATACAGGTCCCGAAAAGTTGAGTGGGCTAAGGCTGTATCTGATCAATCCGCACTCCGGCTCGTTCATGCTTAAGAACCTGGAGCTTTCAACCTTAATTTTTTTTCCGCTGTTTAGTGTAGCTACGAAAGAGCGGCTCAATAAACCGCGCTTCATATCGAGGGTACGTACAAAATTCTCTACCCGGCAGGTATATAAATCGAGCTGTTCGCCATCCAAGCTCACCTTTATTCCTATCCAGTTGGGTGAGTTCAGAACCTTGGCAAAATATTCGGGGTATCCATTTTTCCACCAGCCTACGCGGGTTTTGTCGGGATAATATATACCGGCTATATAACTTCCTTGCAGGGACTCGCCACTATAGCATTCTTCAAAATTGGCGCGTTGCCCCATCTTTCCGTTGCCCAGGCTAAAAATGCTTTCAGATGATTGATGGAGTTGGGGGGCAAATCCCTCTTCAATTATTTTCCACTCATCATGTTTTAAATATGGTATCATAGCTACTTCTTATTGGAGATATGTCAGTTTGTCAAGATTCATTTGGTGAAGCCCCTCTATTACAAGGTGAGCCTTAGCCAGAACTTCAGGCGAGCCGATTCCGACGCATTTCATTCCGGCTGCCAGGGCAGCTTCGACGCCGGCCTCAGCGTCTTCAAATACGACGCAGTATTCCGGCTCAATATTTAAAGCCTGTGCGCCTTTTAGAAACACTTCCGGATCGGGCTTGGCCTTTGATGTACTATTTCCGTCGATTATGGCATCGAATAATTCGTGCAGTTGCAGACGATCCAGAATAGTCATGGCGTTTTTGCTGGCCGAGCCTAAAGCGGTTGCTATCCCGGCTTTTCTACATTCAAGCAGAAATTCTTTGGCACCGGGTAATATCTCATCGGGTTCCATCTTATTAACAAACGAAACGTAGTGTTCGTTTTTCTTATGAGCCAAAGCCTCTTTTTCACTCTCGGTTTTAGTGATACCGCCAATTTCCAAAAGTATATCCAGTGAAGCCATGCGGCTTACTCCTTTCAATCGTTCATTGTCGGCCTCGCTAAATTCAAATCCCATTTCGCCGGCTAACTCTTTCCACGCGATATAATGAAACTTGGCGGTATCCACTATCACTCCATCCAAATCAAACAGACAGGCTTTAATCATTTTAAAAAGCGGTTTTAAAGTATTATTATTCTCTCACTTCTGCTTTGTCGTCAACAAATCTTACCGATATTGCTGCGAATATCAGGCTGACGCCTGCTATTACAAGGGCGTATATTGCATTTGAATCAAATACACGCTTGATAATAGGACCTCCGAATAATCCGTTGACTACTTGCGGAAGCGTAATAAAGAAATTGAACAGACCCATATAAATACCGTATTTGGCTGCAGGCAGTGAACCTGCCAAAATCGCGTAGGGCATTGACAAAATGCTGGCCCATGCAACGCCTATGCAAAGCATTGAAAGAATCAACAGATTGGGGTCTTTAATTACAAAGATCGACAGCATCCCAACGGCACCAATTGCCAGTGAAAAGGCATGGGTGTTTTTGCGACCTACTTTTTTAGCTATTGCCGGAAGAGCAAAGGCAAAAACGGCAGCCACTCCGTTGTACACGCCAAATAGGATGCCTACCCAGTTGGCCGCTTCATTGTAAAGAGGAGAAGAGGTATCGTTGGGCTCCAGGCCGTAAACGTGTTGAGCAATGGCAGGGGTTGTAAATACCCACATTCCGTATAAAGCAAGCCATGAGAAAAATTGAACCAGACCCAGTTGTTTCATAGTTTTGGGCATAGCCACAAAATCCTTAAATATCTGCATCAGTCCGGATCTCTTTTTTTCTTTCCCGCCTGCTTCCATATCAATTCCGAAGTTCTTCAGCTCCTTAGGCGAATATTCCTTGGTTGTTACCACCGTCCATATCACCGCTGCCAAAAGGACAGCTGCGCCCACGTAAAAGGAGAGAGTAACATTAAAAGGAATACCTCCATTTTCAGATACTTTTGAAACGCCAAACCATTCAGCAAGGATATAAGTAATCAATGAGCCCATTACTGCCCCTATGCCAATTAGTGTCGTCTGCACCGAAAAGCCCTTGGTGCGCTGCTCATCCGGCAGCTTGTCGGCCACAAGAGCCCTGAAAGGCTCCATTGAAATATTAAATGAGGCATCCATAATCATCAACATTCCTGCACCAACAAACATTGGAGGGATAAATGAGACCAGTGAGCCTGAGTTAGGCATAAAAATAAGAGCTATAGCCGCCATGATAGCACCAAACAGGAAGTAAGGGCGTCTTCGCCCCAATCGGTTCCAGGTGCGGTCGCTGTAATGGCCTACGATGGGCTGCACTATCATTCCGGTGATAGGAGCTGCCAACCAAAACCATGACAGATGTTCAATATCAGCGCCGAAGCCCTGTAGAATACGGCTGGCGTTGGCATTTTGAAGTGCGAATCCAAATTGGATGCCCAAAAAGCCTATGCTCATGTTCCAAATTTGCTTGTTTGACAAGCGTGGTAGATTTCTCATCTTTGTTTTTTTTGTCTCCAAATTTTTCTCCCGGTAGAGGGTTCATTTAATATAGAGCATGAACTATGGTGCATGAGCTTGTCATGGCAATAGCCTATGCTTTTACTTGCACGAAAAAGTAATACTTCTTTGTAAATTAAAAGTAAGAACTACATTAAATGTATGATTGCAGAATGTGATTAGAATACACTCATTCTGAAACAGGAATGAGTGCAAAAAACGAAAGTATGTTTCCCTAGTTACAAATGCAAATATAGGGTAAAATAAACGACAGCTATAGTTTGATTTTTATTTTAACAAATAGAGATTCTTGCGAAATCTCCAAAATATCATATTGCAAACGATTGCGGTGCAAATGTTAAATCTTTCAACTCTGTTCTTTAGTGAGTTATAAGTTTCTCCGCAACCGATTTCGGAACTCATTTTACTTCGTTGATTCTCTCTTGACCAGGGAGGGAGTAATTATTTTTGTCTGGAAGTTGATTTGTGCCGTGGGGTTCTCCAATCTCTGGATAAGCAAACGAACAGCTTCCCTGCCCATCTCATAGCCTTTTTGCTCAAGAGTTGTGAGAGGCGGTGAGGCTATTGTTGCCAGGGGTCCATCTCCAAAACCTACTATTGAAATCTCGGAGGGTATTTTGAAACCGTTCTCCTGAAGTACTTGCATCACGGCAATGGCTGTGCTGTCGTTGACAGCAAAGATGCCGTCAATTTTGGGCGCAAGAGTTAAGATATGCTGACGCATGGCCTGTACCTCTTCGCGCGTGTCGCATTTCAACACGAGTTCATCATTTGCCTTTATATTATGGTTTTTCAGAGCCTGCAAATACCCATCGTGTCTGTTTTTGCCTATCAGCAGGTGCCGGGGCGCTGCCAAATGCATTATGTTTTTGCAGCCGCACTCAATTAGATGGGTAGTTGCAATTCTTGCCCCTTCAAAGTCGTCAGTAATTACCCGGTCACTCTCAATTTCGTCGCATATTCTATCAAAAAACACCATTGGAATACCATTATCTATGGCACTGTGCAGGTGGTTAAACTCGCGTGTTGTTTTACTTATAGATACCAGCAAGCCATCTACACGGTGATCTAAAAGAGCCTGCATATTGATTACTTCACGATAGTAGTTTTCGTTGGATTGGCAAATCATCAGGGTATAACCTTCACCGTAGGCCAAATCCTCCATCCCGCTGATAACCGATGAAAAGAAGTGGTGCACGATTTCCGGGATTACCAGTCCTAAAGTGTTGGTTTTCTGCTTTCTAAGACTAAGAGCCAGTGCGTTGGGGCGGTATTTCACCTTTTCTGCAAAGGTTTTAACCAGATTGCGTGTCTCTTCGCTAATGTCGGGGTGATCTTTAAGTGCCCGTGAGACGGTAGAAGGAGATACTCCCAGAATTCTGGCTATATCTTTTATGGTTATGTGTGTCGGTTTCATAAGCAATCAATTAGCGGGTTATTTTGTTTGCAACATCGAGTTGCGAAAATATATGAAATTGAGAAATGTTAAAAAATATATAATTTCTGCTTCTGTTCGGCAAATATATAGATATTATAGTTTGTTTCCACATTACTAAAATTGTAATCAATGCCTATGTATCAGCTATAAAGAGATTCAAAAGCCCGTCTTTGCACAAGTTGGAAAGGAACTTACAATTTTTCACATCCCTTTGTCATTTATGTCAAAAACATGTTATACAACATATAAAAATTTCGCAATCGTAACCGCAAACGTTTGCGGTTACGATTGCGAAGATTTGAGTGTAAAAATATGACCATCAGTGTTAAAGAGTGTTTATTATACCTCAAATATTGACTATCTTTGTTGCATTGAATTATGATTTCAGATTGATATTGTGATTTAAAAAACCGAAGAATCCCCCAGTTACAAAGAGACAATGCCGCAAACGTGCGGGATTGCCCTAAAAAGTTTAATGTTATTTAAAACAATTAACTAAATCTAGGTTTTATGAAGAAGATTTTGTTTAAACAGAAGTTTCTGTTGCTTTTAGTGGGATGCCTAATTCCACTTGGAGTTTTTGCACAGCAAATGCGAGTTTCGGGCGTTGTCACTGATGCCTTATCAGGCGAAGAGCTCCCCGGTGTAACAGTAGTAATTAAAGGAACCTCAACAGGTACTATTACTTCAACTGCCGGTGACTACAGTATTGATGCAAACGTCGGAGATGTATTGCAGTTTTCATTTATTGGCTTTACCACAGTTGAGCGTACAGTAGAATTTGGTACCGCGCTTATTAATGTTGCACTTCAAACTAGTGTAATAGGCATGGATGAGGTTGTGGTAATTGGATATGGTACGGTTAAGAAATCAGATGCTACCGGTTCAGTTGATGTGATTAGTGCAAGCGATTTCAACCGTGGATCCATTACTTCACCACAAGACTTGTTGGTTGGTAAGAGTGCCGGTGTGGTAATCACCAGTTCGGGTGGAGCACCCGGAAGTGGTTCAACTATCCGGGTTCGTGGGGGTTCATCTTTGAATGCTTCCAACGATCCTTTGCTTATAGTTGATGGTGTTCCGCTTGACAATAATAACGTAAGTGGAAGCAGCAACTTCCTGTCTTTTGTTAATCCTAACGACATTGAAACATTTACAGTGTTAAAGGATGCTTCTGCAACTGCAATTTATGGTTCTCGTGCTTCCAACGGTGTTATTATTATTACAACCAAGAAGGGCCGTGCCGGTACTCCTTTAAGAATAAATTACAGTGCTAATACATCTGTATCTAGTGCTATTCGTTATACTGATGTTTATTCAGGTGACGAGATGCGCCAGTTGGCTGTGTCAAAGCGTGACCTTTATGGAGTTAGTAATCTTGATCTGCTTGGTAGTTATAATACTAACTGGCAAGATGAGATTTTCAGAACAGCTCTTACTCACGACCATAATTTAAGCTTTACAGGTTCTTTTGATTTCCTGCCTTACCGTATTTCTGCAGGATATACTAATCAGGAAGGTATTCTTAAGAACACTGATATGGAACGTTTCACTGCTGCTTTAAATCTTTCGCCAACTTTCTTTAATGATGATTTGAAAGTGAGCATAAATGCAAAGGGTATGATGACCGACCATAATTTTGGTGATTCAGGAGCGATTGGTTCTGCAATAAATATGGATCCTACCCAGCCTGTTAAAGATGGCAACGCTGCATCTGATGGTTATTTCCAATGGGGAAATTACGGAGCTGCTTTGGGTACTGCCAACCCTGTAGAACAGGCTTTGGCTGTTGATAATCAATCTACAGTTATGAGGTTGATTGCCAGCGCGCAATTTGATTACACCCTTCCGTTTTTGCCGGAACTTAGGGCAAACCTGAATTTGTCAACCGACTATGCTGAAAGTGAAGGTCATAATAACCGACCTGTAACTTCTCCTTCTGTTCTGACCAGTCCTACATGGGGTCGTTTGAGCGATTATAGCGGTATTAACAAGAACAGTCTTCTTGATTTTTATCTAAACTATGTAAAGGATGTAAAGAGTATTGACAGTCGCTTTGATTTGACTGCAGGGTATTCATGGCAGCATTTTGAAAGAGAAGGTGAGAACTTTACCCGTGGTCTTGAAGACAGTGAGCATCCTTTTGTGCTGGTAGAAGACTCGGAGTTTATAACAGAAAACTATCTTGTTTCTTTCTTTGGTCGTTTGAACTATACATTAAAGGATCGTTACTTACTTACATTTACTATGCGTAACGATGGTTCCAGCCGTTTTTCTGAAAAGAATCGCTGGGGTTTGTTCCCTTCTGCTGCCTTGGCATGGAAAGTTAATGAAGAGGCTTTTTTAGCAGGCTTCTCTAACCTGACAGAATTAAAAGTACGCTTGGGCTGGGGTATTACCGGACAACAGGATGTGGCCAACAACGATTATCCTTCACAAGCATTGTATCGTGAGGCTGCTGAGGGTTCTTATTACTATATCAACGGTCGTTATTTACCCACTCTTCGTCCAAATGCCTATGATCCTGATATTAAGTGGGAAGAAACTGAGACAAAAAACATCGGGCTTGATTTCGGATTTTTCAATAACCGTGTTTCAGGATCGGTTGATTACTATCAGCGCGAGACAGTTGACTTGTTGAATACTGTTACAATACCAACCGGGAGTAACTTCTCAAACCGCTTGCTGACAAACGTTGGTAGTCTTGAGAATAAGGGAGTTGAAGTGGCCTTGAACTTGATTCCGCTTTCTACACGTGATATGTCCTTGCAGTTAGGTTTCAACTTTACCTACAATAAGAATGAGATTACCAAGCTTTTGATGACTGACGACCCTGGTTTTATCGGAGTCTTATATGGAGATGGTATGACCGGTCAAAACAGAGTTACACGAGTTGGACATCCTGCTTATTCTTTCTTTGTAAATAAACAGATTTACAATAGTGCGACAGGAATGCCTGTTGAAGGATTATATGAGGACTTGTCAGGCGAGGGTGGAACTGTAGCCGGTGATAATCAGGATAAGTATCTTTTCAAGAATCCTGCTCCCGACTATTTATTGGGATTCTCACTAAGGTATAGTTACAAGAACTTTGATGTTTCTGCCTCCAGCAGGGCCAGCATCGGCAACTACGTTTACAATATGGTTGCAGCAGGCTCTTCTTATGATCAGATGTATCAGATAGGTTATTGGAAAAACTTCCCGCGTTTGCTTAACGATACCCAGTTTGTTAAACGTCAGTTTTCCAGTGATTTCTTCGTAGAAAATGCATCATTCTTTAAGTTGGACAACGTTAGCGTGGGTTACAATATTGAGAAAATCACAGACCGTCTAAGCGCTTATGTTAGCCTAACAGCTCAAAATATTTGGACCATTACCAATTACAAGGGATTGGATCCTGAGGTTGATGGAGGCGTAGATAACAATTTTTATCCTCGTCCGCAGGTATATATGCTAGGCATTAATTTGTCCTTTTAGTTTGTTGCTTGAAAATTTTAAGATATTACTCGTATGAAAAAGATATTAATAATAATAGGTGTTGCGGTCGCTGCCTTCATGTTTAATTCATGTGTTGACGACCTGGAGATTTCACCCAAAAATCCGGATACTATTCTTTCGGGCAATTTGGGCGATGATCCCGTATATATGGAGCAAGTGTTGGCAAAAATTTATGCCAGCTTTATCATAGTTGGTCAAGGAGCCAATGGAGGAGCTGATATAGCCTCTTCCGATGAAGCTTTTTTTACTACTATGCGTGCACTGTGGAACTTACAGGAATTGCCCACTGATGAGGCTATCTGCGCCTGGGGTGATATAGGTATTGCTGATTTGAATACTCAGACCTGGAGTCCAAGTAATCCATTCCTTACAGCTTTGTACCAACGTTTAGGCTTGAGTATTACTTATGCCAACGATTTTATTGGATTGACCAACGGAGATAATGACCCTGCAGTTTTACGCTATAACTCGGAAGCTCGCTTCCTTAGGGCGTTAGCTTACTACTGGCAGATGGATTTGTTTGGTAATCCTCCATTTACCACAGAGGCTGATGGTGTTGGTAAATTTTACCCTAAGCAAATAAAACGTGCTGATTTATTTGAATACATAGAAGATGAATTGTTGGCTATTGAGAATTTGCTGGCAGAACCGGGAACTTCTTCTCAGCAGGCTGACCAGGGGGCTCTTTGGATGCTGTTGGCACGTATGTATCTGAATGCTGAGGTTTACACAGGAACTCCTCGCTGGGCTGATTGTATTACCTATGCTAACAAGGTAATTAATAGCGGTAAATATGAACTTAACGATAATTATCGTCAGAACTTTAGTGCCGATAATAATTATCCTGTGAATCCTGAAATGATTTTTGCCTGGGAACAGGATGGTATTTACACTCAAGGCCCTGTTGGAACAACCTTTATCATCCAGTCGAGCAGTGATGCTGAGTATATTCCTGCCGGAGTTTTCCATGATTTACCCGGTAACCCCAACTGGAATGGTAACCGTGCCCGCAAGGACTTCCTGAATGTGCTGATTGATACCACCGCGGTTTATGGAGGTGATCCTATACCTGCAAGCGATATTTATTTTGAACAAAGTGCAGATTCCCGTGTATTCGTTCGTCAGAAGAAATCTCTTGATATTCCTAGTGCTTCTTCAAGTGGAGATTTTGGTATAGGCGTTTACAAATTTACTGCGAAAAATGCTGATGGCAGCAGAGCCGCTAACTATAGCGATACCTATGCCAGTACAGACTTTCCGGTGTTCCGTTTAGCTGACGCTTATCTTATGCGTGCTGAAGCTTTGCTACGAAGCAATGATGCTGAAAATGCCGTAAAAGACGTTAATCTTATCCGCGAGCGCGCTTTTGGCGATGCTTCAGGTAATATTACAGCTGAGCAATTGACTGAGCAGTTTTTGTTAGATGAACGCGGTCGCGAGTTCTATTATGAGGCTCAGCGCCGTACTGACCTGGTACGTTTCGGCCAGTTTACTAATGGCACTTATCATTGGCAATGGAAGGGTGGCGTATTTGAAGGAGCTGCAACTTCCAGTCACCTTAACATATATCCTATTCCGGGAGATGAGGTAGCTGCCAATCCCAATATGGTGCAAAACAGTAATTATTAGTCCCGGATTTTTGGGTTGACCATTAAAATATTAAAAATATGAAAGCAAATTTTTTGAAATATATCGCCTTGTTTGGCTTAGTAGGCGTTCTAGTTTCCTGCGAAAAAGACGAGGATAAGATATTCATGAAAGAGAATCCGGTAGCTCCGGTAATCGTGAGCGTTCCAGATTTGAAGCTTAGCCGCGACCAGGGTAGTGAAACGATTGAGTTTGTTTGTAGCCCAGTTGATGCAGGCTTTGAAGCTTCTGCTCGTTACTTCCTTGAAGTTGATGCGGCGGGTAATAATTTTGCTAGTCCAATTGTAGTGTACAATGGAGTTAAAGCAGATGTTATCAGTATGACTGTTAGTGAATTGAACGCCTTGTTATTGCGTAAGTTTGCTGCTGATGCAGTGGCAAATGCAGAATTTCGTTTGCGTGCGATTTTGGCTGTTGACGCCGGAACAGGAGCACCCGGAACAAGCAATAACCCATTTCAATACATTTCTGAGTCTAAAGCAGTGGAAGTGTTTGCCTATGGATTGCCACGTTTAGATCTCCAGGGTTCAGGTCTTATTCAGAAGATAGAATCGGCTTTGGGTGATGGCATATATAAAGGCTTTGTGAAGCTTTCTACTGCTAATCCTTTTACATTGTTTAATCCCGATACCGAAACTGTATTTGGCTACTCAGATGGAGCTATCGTTGCCGGAGGTGACCCAATTGTCGCCGGAGGTGATGGATACTACAATATGCTAGTTGATTTGAATGCAGGTTCTTATTCACTTTCAGAGTATAAGATTGGCCTTATTGGTAGTGCTACTCCCAACGGTTGGGATACTCCTGACACTAAGATGGACTATGATGCTCAAAATGGAACATGGTACATAACCATTGATTTGATAGATGGTTTTATTAAGTTCCGTAAGAACGATGGTTGGGCATGGAACATTGGTGGAAGTCCTGATGCTTTAACTCAAGGAGGAAGCGATATTCCTGTTGAAGCAGGTAATTATACCATTACCCTTACCATCATTAACGATGCAACAGGTTCGGTAGTAATTAAAAAGAACGTTGTTCAGTAATGTTGTCTGAGCTTAACAATTAAAAAGTAAAGTATGAAACTAAATTATAAAATTAAGAGTTTTGCTTTGGTAGCTGCGTTTGCAGCTACCCTGGCAGCTTGTACTGAAGACACCGCTGATGTCAGACTGGAGCCCGGCTTGAATACCATCCAGAATCAGAACGTTACAGCTTTTACGGCTGAGGTAGAAGGCTATATTATGGCAAAGGATGAAGCCTTTACTGAGGTGGGTATTGTGTATGCTTTTACACAAGAGCCAACTATTGATGACTCCAAGGCTATCTTTGAAGGAGAGCGTACAAAGGCTTCTTTTAAAGTAACTTTGACGGGTTTGGATTACGCCAGAAAATACTATGCCCGTGCTTATGGTATTTACCCGGGAGGAGTGCTTTATGGCGAAGAGCTGACTTTTACCACCCTGCCAAGGGTTCCGATGGTTGCTATCAGCAGTCTGACTTACGAAGATGGTGCAAGTGCTGGCTTTACTGCTGAAGTTAGCGATGATGGAAGGGGTGAAGTTACTGAGCGAGGTGTGGTTTATGCAACTGCAGCTAATCCGACCGTAGAGACAGGGTATAAAGTTGTCGATGATGAGGTCGGTTTGGGAGTGTTCGAAGGTGTTTTGGAAGAATTGCTGGGTAATACAGCTTACTTTGTCCGTGCCTATGCCATTAATAAAGGTGGTGTTGGTTATGGTGAAGATAAAGAGTTTACCACAGAAATTCTTTGGGCGGAAGTTGAAACCGGAGATGTTACAGCTATTAATAAGACTACAGCTACACTTAATGGAGCTACTCCTTATGACGGAGGTGCTGAGATAACTGCTCGCGGTTTTGTTTGGGGGCTTAGCGATGCTCCCGGCTTGAATGACAACCTTGTGGATATGATGGATGCTGAAGGTGATGCTTTCTCCTTTGTATTGGAAGAGCTCGAACTCAATACAGTTTACTACGTTCGTGCTTTTGCCACCAACAGTAAGGGAACAGCCTTTGGAGAAACTAAAATGTTTAAAACATTGGCAGACATTACTAAGTTGCATGTGGTGGGTGATTACAATGGATGGACCAACAATGCAAGTGCTCCTTATATTATCAGTACTGAAAGCAGTGGAGGCACTGCAGCTGGATATATTTACCTTACAGCAGGTGACTTGAAGTTTATTATGGAGCCGGGAAGCTGGGCCGATGAAACTACTTTCGGTGACGATGGTACAGGAAATCTGACCAACCCGGGTGCCAATATTCCGGTAGCAGAGGATGGATATTACTACATCACAGCCAATCTTTCTGATATGAGCTATACGCTTTTGAAGAGGAACTGGGGAATTATTGGTGATGCTACACCCGGCGGATGGGACGCTCAAACAGCCTTGACCTACGATAGCGAACTGAAGGTGCTGAAGGGCGCTTATGCTTTGACTGCAGGAGCGTTTAAGTTTAGAGCCAACGATAACTGGGATTATAATTTTGGCAGTAATGATGCCGATGGTAATCTGCAAGAGGGTGGAGCGAATATTCCTGTTGCTGTTGCCGGCGATTATGCTGTTACTCTTGATTTAAGCACTCCAAATGTGTTCAAATACGAGGCTAATCGTTGGGGATTAATTGGTGGTGCTACTCCCGGTGGCTGGGATTCAGACACCTTTATGACTTGGGATGCTACTAATAAGGTCTTCACTGTCACTGTTGATTTGACAACAGATCAGTATAAATTTAGAGCAAACGGAGCTTGGGATATTAATCTTGGTGGAGCACTGGGAGCACTGGAACTGAATGGTAGCAATATTGATGTTACTGCAGGTAATTATACAATCACATTGGATCCATGGACTAAGGTGGCAACCGCTACTTTGAATGAGTAAATTTTTAAGACTGGGAGATACAGCCTTAGGGCTGTATCTCTTATGCCTATTTACTTTGTGCTGTTAGGTGAATTTATTTCGCTTCAAAGACCTTTTCCTTTTTGGATTAGGTTTTTGGTGCTTTAATACCAATGTTATGCAAAAACAATTTTTACTTTTTCTTTGTATTTTGGCTAGCACCTGGTCTCAAGCCCAGGTTGTTTCAACAAGTCCTTCCATTCCCGTTGAGGGCAGGGCTCTTACTATTACTTTCAGAGCCGATGAGGGCACAAAGGGCTTAATGGGCTATACCGGCGATGTGTATGCTCATACAGGAGTGATTACGTCTGAGAGCACAGGTGGCGGCGACTGGAAGTATGTGATTTCCGATTGGGGTCTTAATGTGCCAAAGGCTAAATTGACACGTATTGCAACTGATTTGTACGAGCTGAGCATAAGCCCCGATATACGCAGCTATTACGGTGTTCCTGCCGGTGAGGATATTCTTCAAATGGCCTTTGTGTTTCGTAGCGCCACTCAAGTAGCCGGTGCATGGAAGGAAGGAAAAGCCGTCGGCGGAAGCGATATTTTCATTGATGTTTATAAGGAGGGTCTTACTGCACTCTTGTCATCGCCTGTCAATAATTCTCTTTTTCTTCCCAATCAAGAGATTAGCGTTAACGCGAGTGGCTTAAACTCTGAAGGACTTAGGCTCTTCCTCGATGATGTGTTAATTAAGCAAACTGCTGAGGCGGAGCTTACTTATGCTTTTAACGCTCCCGCTTCGGGCGCTCATGTTTTGCGTTTGGAGGCCTACAAGGGTGCTGATATCGAAGTATCTATTATAAATTTTTATATACGCGAGGCGGGCGAAATTGCGGCCATGCCTCCCGGACTGGCTCCCGGCCTGAATCTTATTGATGATAATAGCGTGAACCTTATGCTACCTGCCCCGGGCAAGGAGTATATCTATGTTTTGGGTGATTTTAACAACTGGGCGCCTACGGCTTCCTCTCAGATGAAGAAAGATGGTGATTCTTTCTGGCTTACAATTGAGGGCCTTGAGCCTGGTGTTGAGTACGCTTACCAGTACTATATAGATGGCACTTTGCGTTTAGCTGATCCCTTTACCTACAAGGTTCTCGATCAGCATAATGACAGGTATATACCTGAATCAGTTTATCCTAATTTGAAGCCTTTCCCCTCTGAATATGCTTCGGGTCTGGTTTCAGTTTTTGAAACAAATCCACCTGAATATATTTGGACTGTTGAAAATTTCGCCCTGCCCGAAAAAGATAAACTGGTGATTTACGAGGTATTAATAAGAGATTTTACTGACAATGGTGATATAAAGACTATTACCGATTCACTGGATTACTTTGTTCGTTTGGGCGTTAATGCAATTGAGCTTATGCCTTTCAACGAATTTGAAGGTAACGACAGTTGGGGATACAACCCTTCTTTCTTTTTTGCAGCCGATAAGGCATACGGTACAATAAACGATTATAAGGAGTTTATTGACGAGTGTCACAAAAGAGGAATAGCTGTTATTATGGATATTGTCCTCAACCACTCATTTGGCCAGTCGCCCCTCTTGCAGATGTATTTTGACGGTTCAAAGCCTGCAGCTGACAATCCCTGGTACAACCAGAACCACAACATGCAGAATCCGGACGCTCAGTGGGGTTACGATTTCAATCACGAGAGTGTCTATACTCAGGAGCTGGTTGACAGGGTTATAGCCTATTGGATTGAAGAATTCAAAGTTGATGGTTTCCGTTTTGATTTTACTAAGGGATTTACCAATACAATCTATGGCCCAAGCTCATGGGCAAGTGAATATGATGCAAGCCGTATTGCCATATTGAAGCGTATGGCCAGCCGGGTGTGGAGCAATAAGGCTGATGCCCTGGTTATTTTCGAGCATTTGTCGGACAACCCAGAGGAAAAGGAACTGGCTGACTATGGCATTATGTTATGGGGAAATATGAACTACAACTTCTCACAAGCTGTGATGGGATATAATGATGGCGGCAAATCAAATTTCAGTTGGTCCTCTTATAAGCAGCGCGGCTGGAATAACCCTAATCTGGTAGCTTATATGGAAAGCCACGACGAAGAGCGCGTGACCTTTAAGGCCATTAGCTATGGCGATGTCTTAGGTGCCTATTCTGTTAAAGACTTAAATGTAGCGCTTGAGCGACATAAGGCTGCTGCAGCCTTTCTATTTAGCGTGCCGGGGCCCAAGATGATTTGGCAGTTTGGAGAAATGGGCTACGATATAAGTATTGATCAGGGAGGACGCTTGGGCAAAAAACCGCCTAAATGGGAGTATATGAAAGTGCCTGCGCGCAAAAAGTTGTGGGATGTTTACGCGGGATTGGCTGAGCTGAAAACCAGTGAGCCTGTGTTTGCAACAAGCAACTTCACCATGGATGTTAGCTCTGCCGTTAAAAAAGTGGAACTTAACGATGTAAGTAACGACGTCAGGCTGGTGGGGAATTTTGACATGGTAGCCCGTACCGTTAAGCCTGGTTTTAGTTCAACCGGGACATGGTATAATCATTTCAAAGGTATTACCATAGATGTAGATGACGTGGAGATGGATGTGACTTTGCAACCGGGCGAGTTTGCCATGTTTACAAGGAATAAATTCGATAGTTTTGTTGTGGCCTCTTCGCTTGGCAAGGATAAGCAGGAAGGAAAACAGCAAGCTGAAGTGTTTCCCAATCCGGTTAAGACTGAGCTGAACGTGATGGCCGGGCAAGAAGTGGTGGGCCTGCAGATTTTTGATATCCATGGTCGCTCTGTTGCCGGAATGCTTGAAAGCAGCTTTAATCCTGTTATGGATGTGTCTTATCTGATGCCCGGTTTTTACTTGCTGCGCATTGAAATGGCAGATGGGAAGATTGAATATCACAAAGTTAGCAAATAGCCGCTTAGGTTAAAAAACAAGCCCTAAACGGCTATATGACGACAATAAAGTTTGAAAAATTGAGCGGGAAGGCTTTCGTTATTTGCAGACGAAAGCTCCCGCTTCTTTCTTTATTAAAACAAGTATTAAAGTGCTTAAATACAGATAATTATAGTGGGTATAAGTACTGATAAGATATACGTATTTCTACCCTTAGTTATCTGAATAATCAGTCTTACTTTTGAGTATGAGTTTCTTATGATATTTGGTAATAATAATAAACTCATTTAACAGAGAGGCTTCATCGCCTGTATAACGACAGTTTAGAATACTATCAATGGCAACTATTTCAAGTCGGCTTAAGGCTGACATTCGTTTTCAGGATGGACTCAAAGCGTGTATGAATTGCGGAGTATGCACTGCAATTTGTCCGGCTGCTGCTTACTTCGATTATGATCCGAGGGAAATTTGTCAGGATGTGCAAAGCGGTGATGAATCCATTCTTATCGGTCTGCTAAAAGGTGAGCAAATTTGGATGTGTGGACAATGCTTATCATGTAAAACCCGTTGTCCCCGGGATAATACTCCCGGATATATTATCCAGGTTTTGAGGAAGATAAGTCAGGAAATGGGTTATTTCGTACATTCTCGCCTGGGTCGTCAGCAGTTGTTGCTGAAACGCGCAATTGGTCATTCTATATTGGAAACCGGTTATTGCGTTCATCCAAAGTTAATACGTCCGGAAACGCACCGTGAGCAGGGGCCTGTGTGGGAGTGGGTTATGGACAATGCCAAGGAAGTATATGAGAAATGCGGGTCGCTGTATTATGAGGAAGGACTTGGAGGTATGCGCAAGATAGACAGCGATACTCTCGATGAGATGCATGCGATTTTTCAAGAGACAGGAGCCTTTAATTTATTTGATAAGATTGAACAGGCTTCGGAGGCCAAAGCCGCCGAGATGGGTTTGTCTTTTTCGGACGATGATGATAATGAGTATTTAAGGGAGATACAACTTTAGTGGATTATTATGGCTCAATTAAATTGGAAATCTTACCAAAAAGAGATACCGGACGACCACTTTTTTTACGTCCGCAGTTGCATCCGTCAAACGTTTTTTCCCGGTGCTGAAACTGCTTTGCTGTATGTTTTGCGGGAGGTGTTGAAAAAGGATGTCTTTGAAGATAAGCGCCATACTACCTGCACGGGAATAGGTTTTCACTCGGATGTGATTCCACTGGAGACTATCATGACCGTGGTTGCGCGACAGTTGGCACTTATGACTGAAGCAGGGTATAAAAACTTACTGGTGTCTTGTGTTACTTCCTTCGGAATCTACCTTGAAATCCTTGAGATGTGGAAGCACTTTCCCGAGAAGCTGGCCCAAACCAGGGAGGCGCTCTGGAAGGCTACCCGCCGCGAGTTTGAAGTGCCTGCTTTGCTTACTCATTCTTCAGATGCGATATTTCATTTTAAAGAGCAGATTTTAAATAAGTCCCAAATAAGCCTCGTCAATGCCGAAAGCGGTCAAGCTCTTAAGGGGGTAGAGCATGTGGGTTGCCACTATGCCAAAATCTTCCCTCAGGATGGGATTGGAGGAGCTGAATTCCCCCGTGTGCTCTCAGGCCTTATCGAAGGCTGGGGCGGTGAATTGATAGACTATCCTGAGCGCCGCCATTGCTGCGGTTTTGGCTTCCGGCATTATCTGGTGAGAGCCAATCGCAGCTATTCAATATCTAATTCTAAAATTAAGTTTGAGTCGATGGCTCCTTTCGAGCCTGAGTTTATCCTGACTAACTGTCCGGGCTGTAACATGTTTCTCGACAGATGGCAATATACCCTTTCGGAGATGGAGGGCAAGACTTATGATAGCAGAGGTCTTGGGATTCCGGTGCTTAGCAGTGAAGAGATGGCGGGTCTGATGGTAGGCATGGATCCCTGGAAACTGGGCCTGCAGATGCATCAGATAGCTGTGGAGCCCCTGCTTGACAAAATGGGTGTAAACTATGCTCCTAAAGCCAAGTATCATCTGGCATCAAGCGCTGTGCCTTTGCCTCAAAAGCCTTCGGTACTTTTAGTATAGGAGTATTTGATTTATGACAAAACAAAAAGTAGCAATTATAGGTGCCGGTCCGGCCGGATTACAGAGTGCCGTTTCATTAGCTGAATTGGGCTATGAGGTAGATTTGTATGAGAAGAAATCCCGACCGGGAGGTCATCTGGCTGAATGGCATGTATTGTTTCCGGATATGCAGCCTGCCGGTGAACTTCTGGATTCTTTGATGCAAAAAGTACTGGCTCATCCTCAAATAAGACTGGAAACCGGTGTAAATATTAGCGGACTTGAACAAGCCGGCAAAAGCTGGCAGCTTATTCAATCAGATTCGGTGAGAGGAGAGGCGGATGCTGTGGTTTTGGCTTCCGGCTTTAAGCTTTTTGAAGCCTCAAAAAAAGAAGAATATGGCCATGGCATTTATCCTGCTGTAATTAGTTCCGCCGAATTGGAGACCATTTTTATCAGAGAGAAAGAGTGGCCCTTTGAAAAAACTAATAAGTCTCCCAAAATCGGGCTGGTTCATTGTGTGGGTTCTCGTGATGCCAAGTGCGGCAATTTATATTGTAGCAAGGCCTGCTGTATTACTGCCGTTAAGCAGGCTATAGAGCTAAAAAAGACCTTTCCGGCTTCTGAGGTTTATTGTTTTTACATGGATATGCGCATGTTCGGCTTAGGCTATGAAGAATTATATCACAAGGCTCAACTTGATTACAAAGTGCAGTTTATTCGCGGAAGACTATCGGAGGCCTCGCCTTCGGGAGCCGGGCGGATACAGGTGAAAGCAGAAGATACCCTTATGGGGCGACCGCTAAAGCTGACTCTTGATATGTTGGTGTTGATGGTGGGTATGACAGCTTCTGTATCGCCTGAAGTTAAGGAGAATACAGTAGAGCTAAAAGAGTATGCCAACAAAGGAGAGTTTGTTAAGATACCCGGAGCTGTTATTGGCGCCGCTCAATGGCTGAAGCCCGGGTTGTTTGTTGCCGGGGCATGCAAAGGCCCGGCTACTTTGCCTGAGGTATTGAATGATGCCCGTGCGACGGCTTTGGATTTACGTAATTATTTATCAGGAGTCTTATGACTAAGCAATACTTTGGTTTTTCAGTGCTGGAGCAGCGTTCTGTTAATCTGGACAGTGAAATGCCTGCGGAGCTGGAAAGTCTTTATCAGAAAGAGCCCTCGCTAAGAGCTTGTATTGCCTGCGGTAATTGTGCTGCTGTGTGCTCGGCGGGCCATTTTGCCGAAATGCAGTTTTATCGTTTAAACGTTATGGCTCGTCGCGGTCTTTTGCATGAGATGGTCGGAAAAGCCGCGGCTTGTATGTTATGCGGAAGGTGCCAGATGAGTTGTCCGCGAGGTGTTAATATCCGCCATGCAGTATTAATGATGTCTCAATTATAAAAGATGGTCAGTAAATTTCATCCCTTTGTGCTTCCTTTTAGCATTGGATTCGCGCTGATGCTTGCAGTGCTAACTGTGCGTTATGTGATATGGCTGAGAGGCTTGTCTTCGGATAACAGGAAGCGGATAAGAAGCAAGTTTTTTACCGTCAATACATGGAAGGCTCTGGTTGAAATATTTAGAGAATCATTAGTGCACCTGAAAATTTACAAGGTAAATCCTATGCTGGGATTTATGCATATGAGTCTGGCCTTTGGCTGGTTTTTGCTTATTGTTGGAGGCAAACTGGAAACATGGTATTACACCGGCGACTTTGCCAACGAGATGCACTACGCTATCTTCTTCCGATATTTTGAACCTGTTACCTCCGGTTTCTGGATGAACGGGGTCATGGTGTTTTTTATGGAGTTTGCTTTGCTTATGGTTTTGACAGGTCTTATCCTGGCCTTTGCCAAGCGCATTCGTAAAAAACTGATGGGCATGCAAAACACTACTCGTCATTCTCCGGGAAACAGGATAGCCCTGACTTTTTTATGGTTTATATTTCCTTTGCGTTTATTTGCCGAATCAGCTACTGCCGGACAACACGGCGGGGGAGGTTTTATGACAGCCAGGATTGGCTCTTGGTTATTTAATAGCGCCGGCGCAGCTTCCTGGGAGTTGCCTCTTTGGTGGGCCTATTCCATTTCACTGGGGCTGTTTTTTATAGCTTTGCCGTTTTCGCGTTATTTGCATATCCCAACAGAAATGGTCCTTATTTTATTAAGGCGCTGGGGGATTGAACCAGAAAAAGGTTTTAATCCTAACAAGGGCTTGCAAGCCTTTGAGGTTCACTCATGTTCCTCCTGCGGTATTTGCCTGGATGCTTGTCCTGCTATCAATATTGGTCAGGAAGCTTTTCAGGCTTCCTACTTTGTAAGGGGAGTTCGCGAAAATAGTGAAGTAGAAGCAAAGGCCACCTCTTGTCTTAGCTGCGGGTCTTGTACTTCCATTTGTCCGGTAGGTGTAGATGTTGAACAGTTAAGGCTTGATAAGCGAAGCGATATCTTTAGTAAGGCTCGTTTCAGTCATTCATATTTGCCGGGTTCAATGACCCTGTGGCGTGATACTACCGAAGTTGTGCTTTTCACAGGTTGTATGGGACGGTCGAATCCTAAGACAACAGTTGCTTTTAAGGCTTTGCTGAAGGAGGCCAGATTATCTTTTGTGCATGTTGATGAAAAAGACGGGGTTTGCTGCGGTCGCCCTATGGCTTTGGCCGGTGCCCTCGATCAGTCGCTTATGATGAAGGAATATAACAGCAATTTGATAAATGGTCAAAACGGGCAGGTGCTTGTGACTACCTGTCCGATATGCTTTAAGTATTTCACAGAAGAGTACAATTTGAATATCCCGGTGATGCACCACAGTCAGTTTTTGTGGGAGCTCATGAAAAAGGGTAAGATAAAGCGTGATAGCCGTGATTTGAAATTTGCTTATCACGATCCCTGTGAGCTTGGCAGAGGCTCAGGCTGTTATGAGCCGCCCCGTAGTGTTTTGGCACAACTCGGTGAGTTGCTGTCTGTGGACAAGGAGAGAGACAAAGCCTTGTGCTGCGGTAATAATCTGGGTTCGCTGTCTTTACCTGAATCAGATCGACGACAAATTACTGCAAGAACCTTGGCAGTACTCTCGGCCAATGAACCCGACTATATTGTTAGCTCTTGCCCTTTATGTAAGCAAACACTCGCGCGACAAAGCAGTGTGGAAGTTAAAGACCTGGCCGAAATTCTGCTGGAAACAAAACCGCTACGCGTGAAAGTCCCTTCATATTCATACGTCCACCAGGAGGCCGGCAGATGAGCTTTGAGTTTTAATAAAGCTGCGGCAGCGGGCGGCATAGCCGAGCGACAAACTGCCGCATAAGATTCGACGTAGTCACCCAACGCATTTTCTTACACACAAGACTACGCCGAGCGCGGGCGGCATAGCCGAGCGGCAACTTCGTCGTTTCAAGAATTATAAATTATGGTTTTTCTTCTCTGTTGGCAGGGTTTTCAGGAATATTTTTTTGATAATATAGACAACTGTTTCTATAATAATTTTGGTATCGGTTAGCAGGGATTGATTATTAACATATATCAGATCATAAATCACCCGCTCCGACATCTCCTTGAGGTTGTGTGCATAGCCGTATTTTACCATTCCCAGCGAGGTAAGACCCGGTTTTACCCTACAGATAATATTGTAATATGGGGTAATCTTTTCAAGTTTTTTGGCAAAGTAGGCCCGCTCAGGCCGCGGCCCTACAATTGACATCTCACCTTTTGTAACGTTCCAGAATTGCGGCAACTCATCAATGTGTGACCTTCGAAGGAAATGGCCAATTGTTGTAATCCTTTCATCGTTTACGGCTGCTGTTATTTGGGGTCCGTCTTTTTCAGAATCGATATACATGGTTCTGAATTTATATATAGTAAAGGGTTTCTTGTTGGTTCCAAGACGTTCTTGTTTGTATATAACCGGACCCTCGGAGCTGCGTTTTATCAAAAATGCTATTATAGGTGAGATGATGACAGTAAATATTAAACCCGGTATGCCAATCAGCAAATCAAGGCAGCGTTTTAAAAGTTTGAACCACCAGGAACGTGTTTTAGGGCGAATGGAAATTGTCTGGAGATTGCTAAGGTTTGCGCCGTATCTGTTGTCGGAGTAGGTCTCTAAAGTGTCGGGAGTCAGTCGCACTAGCACTTCGTCGGTGTTTATATCTGACAAAATATTTTCTATCTTTTTAGTTTTCTGGGGGTGGTTAAGAATAATCACTTCGTCTATGTTCTTTTGCCTGATAACATCAGCGGCTTGAACAAAGTCTCCGAGGTAGTTGATTGATGACAACTGCTCTGATTCAGCTTTGTGGCTACTGCAATAGCCTTCAAGTGTAAGGTTGTTGACATCTATATACCTTATTATTTCTTTCAGAAAGGGGGTGTCGGGCGCACGATGGAATATAAGCAGGACTCTGTGGCTAAACCACCCCAAACGCAACATATATGTTAAGCACAGATGAGTGATGAATCTGCCAAGCGCCATAAGGGATGCATATAGTATGGTGATAATAAGCAGTTTGAGTGGAAATTGTGGAAATTCTGATATTCCTTCTCCTTCAAGGGAGATGTAGGTAAATGATATCAAATATAGTATGGCAAGTATTATTATCGGAACTTTCATTGACACCGAAGCAATGAACGAGGAGTTGGTTTTATAGCTACCCAGGGCAGCAAAAATCCCAACCATCAATATGGAGGCAAGTAATTCGGGTGCCGGGCAGGGAATTCCGCTAAAAAGCTCTCGTATCCCTAAAAGACTAAGCACCGAAGCAAAGCTTCTGAATATAAAGGCTGAAATAATAAAATCTAAAAATGCAGCGATGATACCGGGTAATCTTCGCTTAAAAAACCGAGTTGACAACATTGCTTAAAAGGGGTAAATATTTGCAATAATTATTATGGTTTTAGTTTGGTTCGTGATTAATAAAACGCTGAATTTAGCAAGATAGTATTATTAATGGCCGATAAAGTTTAATTATTAATTGTAAGCTTTATCTTTGGTGTTATGATTAAGGATACCTTTCGTCATAAAGGGCTGAGAGCACGATTGACCGATGAGCTGCGGAAAAAAGGAGTCAGCGATGAGGCTGTTTTAAGAGCTATAAATGCTGTGCCTCGTCATCTATTCCTGGACAGTTCCTTTGTGCAATTCGCATATCGCGATATTGCATTTCCCATAGGAGCGGGTCAAACTATCTCGCAACCTTCGACGGTTGCCCGACAAACAGCTCTTTTAGAGCTCAAACCGGGCGACAAGGTGCTGGAGGTAGGTACAGGATCGGGTTATCAGGCCGCAGTATTGAGCGAAATGGGAGTGGAGCTCTTTACTATTGAACGGCAGACTGAGCTTCATCGTAAATCAGCCATGCTGCTTCGTGATTTGGGCTATATTAAAATTAAGACTGTTCTGGGCGACGGATATGAAGGGCTTCCCGGTGATGGCCCTTTTGACGCTATTCTGGTAACAGCGGGCGCCTCTGAGATACCGGCCAAACTGCTTATTCAGTTAAAAATCGGGAAAACTATGGTCCTTCCTCTGGGTGGAAAGTCTCAGATTATGACCCGTATAAGACGGGTAAGTGATGAGGAATTTGAAAAGGAAGAGTTTGGAGAATGTGCCTTTGTCCCTATGCTTAGCGGGATTTCAAGGTGATTGTAGTGATAATATACTAATCATTTCTTTAATGCTTATATTTGAAGAGTTGATAGTAATAAAACAAAGGAAAAACTATGAAAGTAAAAATATTGGTGTTTAATCCTTTTAGTGAAAACACTCTTATTCTATATGATGAAACGGGCGAGTGTGCTATTGTAGATCCCGGAATGATTAGCGAGGAAGAGAATGAAAGCCTGGATGCTTTTATAGTCAGCGAGGGCTTGAAGCCTGTTAAGCTTTTGCAAACTCATCTCCACCTGGACCATGTTTTTGGAACCGGATATGTAGCCGAAAAGTATAGACTGGCAGCCGAAGCGCATAAGGATGATTTGCCATTAGTAGAATTGCATAAGGATTACGCCCTGAATTTTGGTATTCAGGTTAATTCAAACCCGCCCATGCCTGAAACACTTCTTGAGGAGGGTGATGTGGTGAAGTTCGGCAATACTAAACTTAAGGTGATGCATATTCCGGGTCACTCATTAGGAGGGATAGTCTTCCTAAATGAAGAGGAAAAGATCCTGATTTCAGGGGATGTCCTGTTCCAGGGAAGCGTTGGACGCAGTGATTTGCCCGGAGGCAATCATGCTCAATTGATTTCAGGTATTAAGGAGAAACTGTTGACTTTAGACGATGAGATTGTTGTTTACCCCGGTCATGGACCCGCGACAACCATTGGGGAGGAGCGGCGCTCAAACCCGTACCTTTAGAGTTCAAAGTTCAAAGTTTAAGGTTTAAGGTTTAAGGTTTAAGGTTATAAGTTATAAGTTTTAAGTTCAAAGGTATCAGTATCTCGTATTTTAACAGAAAGAACACGATGTCTTACACAAAGGATACAAAGGAGAAGAATAAATGTAGTTGAATCTTTGTGAACTCTGTGAAATCTTTGTGAACTCTGAGCTTAACTCCAAAAACCCATAACTTATAATTTCATTGTTTAACTTGAAAAAGGAAATATATGTCACGTTTAAAATTTGTTGATCGCCATATTGGTCCCCGCCGGGAAGATATAGCTTATATGCTGGAGAAGTTGGGCCTTAGCTCACTCGACGAATTGGTTGAACAGGCAGTTCCCGATTCAATTAGAACAGTTAATGCCCTGAATTTAAGTGAAGGAATCAGCGAAGATGCCTTCCTTAAACGAATAAAAGAATTGGGGGCTAAGAATAAAGTCCTGAAGACATATATCGGCATGGGTTACTACGCCACTAATACCCCTTCGGTTATTATACGAAATGTGTTGGAAAACCCCGTTTGGTACACTTCTTATACTCCATATCAGGCAGAAATATCTCAGGGAAGGCTCGAGGCTCTTCTGAATTTTCAGACCATGGTTGTTGAACTTACGGCCATGGAGGTAGCTAATGCAAGTCTGCTTGACGAAGCTACGGCTGCCGCCGAAGCGCTTATTATGATGTATAATACCCGCTCCAGGGCTCAAATTAAAAGTGATGTGCGCACCTGTCTTGTTGATGAAGCAATATGGCCTCAAACACGCGCGGTAATTGAGACACGAGCCTCCGGTCTTGGCATTGAGCTGGAGTTTGTCCCAAATTCTGAATTAAGCTATGACCACAAACGTCACTTTGGGCTTATCCTTCAATACCCTGATGCTTTGGGAAGAGTTGTTGATTACTCTAAGCTGGTAGAGGAAGTTCATAAGGGAGGAGCTAAGCTAGCTGTAGCAACCGACCTATTAGCTCTAACTTTGTTAAAGCCCCCGGGTGAGTGGGGAGCAGATATTGTGTTCGGTTCTTCGCAACGCATGGGAGTGCCAATGGCTTATGGAGGACCGCACGCGGCATTTTTTGCCACGCGTGAAGAGCTGAAACGCTCTATGCCGGGGCGAATTATTGGAGTTACAAAAGATGCGGAGGGTAATCGTGCGCTGCGTATGGCTCTTCAAACACGTGAGCAACATATAAAGCGTGAAAATGCCACTTCAAATATTTGCACCGCTCAGGCGCTACTTGCCACTATGGCAGGGTTTTATGCCGTCTATCACGGCCCTGACGGACTAAGGTCTATAGCTTCTGAAATACACAGCCTGACTTGCAGCCTTTCGGAAGGACTGGAAAAGATGGGGCTGAAGCGAATAAATAAGAATTTTTTTGACACCCTTCGCTATAAATTACCCAAGGGTCCATCGACAGAGAAACTCCGTAGTATGGCTCTTGCGCGTAATATCAACCTGCTTTACGCAGCCGTAAGTGAGTTTGGAATCAGTTTGGACGAGACCAGCACTTCCAAAGATGTAGAGGAGCTCTTATCGTTGGTGGGCGAGTGTATAGGCGCTGAAGTGCCAAAGTTAAACAGGGATGTAGAATCTACTATTCCGGAGGTGTTAAAACGCCGCTCAGAATTTATGCAGCAGGAATTGTATCATATCTATCGTTCTGAAACTGAGATGATGAGATATATTAAAAGGCTGGAACGAAAAGATATTTCTTTGGCTCACTCGATGATTCCCCTGGGCTCATGCACAATGAAGCTTAATGCCGCCACTGAGATGTTCGCCATCTCCTGGCCTGAGTTTGCTGCACTTCATCCTTTTGTGCCGATAGATCAGGCTAGTGGTTATCACGAAATGATGGTAGAGTTGAGAGCTGACCTGGCTGAGATAACAGGATTTTCGGATATTAGTCTTCAGCCCAACTCAGGAGCTTCAGGCGAATACGCGGGACTAATGGTAATAAAGGCTTGGCATGATAGTCGCGACGAGAGTCATCGCAATATAGCGTTAATACCTTCCTCGGCACATGGAACCAACCCGGCAAGTGCCGTGATGGCTGGTATGAAGGTGGTAGTGGTTGACTGTGACGAGCGCGGGAATATCGATATGGAAGATTTGAAGGCGAAAGCCTCTGAGCATAGGGATAATCTGGCTTGTATCATGGTTACCTATCCATCTACTCATGGCGTTTTTGAAGAGCCTATCAGGGAACTCTGCGATATAGTGCATCGCAACGGCGGGCAGGTGTATATGGACGGCGCTAATATGAACGCGCAGGTGGGACTGACAAGCCCCGGTTATATAGGTGCTGACGTTTGTCACCTTAACCTTCATAAGACCTTTGCCATACCTCATGGCGGTGGAGGACCCGGCGTTGGCCCAATCGGAGTTGCTCCCCACTTGTTTGATTTTCTTCCCGGTCACCCGGTTATTGACAACAAAAGGGCTGCCGTCCTTACTGTTTCTGCTGCTCCATGGGGCAGCGCCGGAATACTTCCGATTACCTACGGATACATTAAGATGATGGGCGGAGAAGGCCTGACCTATGCTTCCAAGTTAGCGATTCTAAACGCCAACTATCTGGCTTCCCGCTTAAAAGATGACTACGGTGTGCTCTATGTCGGGGAAAAGGGCAGGGTAGCACACGAGTTAATACTGGAGTGCAGACATTTAAAGGCAAACAGCGGAATCACTGAATCCGATATTGCCAAGCGACTTATGGATTACGGCTTTCATGCGCCCACCCTGTCCTTCCCCGTCCATGGAACTCTGATGGTAGAACCTACCGAAAGCGAGTCGCTGAGGGAGTTAGACAGATTTGTGGAGGCGATGCGCGAAATTCGTAAGGAGATTGAGGAAATTGAAAACGGCAGCGCCGATCGCGAAGACAATGTATTGAAAAATGCACCCCACTCCCAGCTTGCAGTTACTGCCGATGA
>ENA-UOOK01000585-UOOK01000585.1-fermentation-metagenome-genome-assembly--contig:-NODE-585-length-48425-cov-4.545193_pt1 | contig 48425 bp, 42 predicted proteins | sample MGYA00245777_ERZ724023 | MGnify/ENA primary metagenome ERZ724023 (study PRJEB28704, sample SAMN03018312) | fermentation metagenome | biome: anthropogenic terrestrial biome; feature: soil; material...
ACCAATGATCAGCATGGAAATAGGCATTGTCATATCGCCCACAGCACCCACAGCCCCCCTGATGGTAGAATGCACCGAAATTCGAAACAAGAATATGATTAGGCCTGTATAAACAGCAATTAGAGAAGGATTCAACAATACCTTTTTTATGATCTCCTTTTTGGTTCCTTTGCCTCCGAACATCATAAAACCGTAGCTCCACAAAACAATATAAAACACAACAATATAAAATGACCCGTAGAAAACGCCATCGGGTCCGAAAAGTGCATTGAGCAGAGGTAGCCCCATATATCCACAATTGGAAAAAATACCGGTGAATTTTAATACAGGTGATATTCTTTCATCAAAGCCCCTGTATATTATTGCACATACGATAATGGACAGAAGATACATTCCCCCACCTATCCCGATAATCCATAATGCATTGACAAGTCTTTCCCGGGAAAACTCGATAAAAAAGGCATTGAGTACCATCATGGGAGAAGTGACATACAGTGTTATCTCTGAAAGTACCTTGGTAGCATTCGAATCAAGAACCTTAAATTTTCCTGCCACATAACCAATAATAAGAATAATAAAAAGAATAAAGACCTGATTGAAGACAATCTTAAACTCTTCCACTCTGTAGCCCCCTTAATTCGTGAAGTACCGATGGAAACTGGTACAATACAACAAAATTACAACAACTTATATATTCTATCTTAATAGAAAAATGGAAACAAGCCTCTACCCCATGACTTTTACCATAAGCAGGACCATCAGCGGTGTTGTGATCAAGGAAAGAAGCGTGGAAACCAAGACGCATTTCGAGGCAAACGCCGAGTCCTTGTTAAAGGTTTCTGAAAATGCTGTGGCCATGGCAGCTGCAGGCATCGCTAATGCAGTGACAACAACGGCCCCCGGAAGGGTCGGAGCCCCAATAATACGGACAAAGATCAGTGCCAGCATAGGCATTAAAATTAATCTGACACCGGAGGCCAAATATACAAGTCTGTCACTTAACACAGACGGAAGGCTGAGGGTGCTGATAATACCACCAATGGTAAGCATTGCAACAGGCAGAGTCATGTCTGCCACATAGCCGACAGCCTCTTTAATGGTGCTATGGACCGGAATTCTAAATATAAAAATGATTAGGCCTATATAAACTGCAATAATAGAAGGGTTCACTAGTACTTTTTTAGCAATTTCTTTTTTGGTGCCTTTGCCGCCAAAGAGCATAAAGCCATAACTCCACAATACAATGTAGAATACTCCTATGTAAAAGGAAGCATAAAAAACGCCTTCATCGCCAAAAAGCGATTTTAACATGGGCAGGCCCATGTTGCCGCAATTGGAAAAAATAGCTGTAAACATTAATACGGGTGCCTTGCTTTCGTCAAATCTTCGATAAAGCAGCCTGGATACAAGAATTGAAATGAGGAACGTGCCCGCTCCTGCCCCAAGGATCCAGAGTACGTTGACCATCCTGTCCGGGGAGAAGTCAATAAAAAAGGCGCCGAGCACCATCATTGGATTGGTAATATATAGCGTAATTGCAGAAAGGCTTTTAGTGGCGGTGGAATCAATAATTTTTGCTTTTCCTGCAGTATAACCGATAATGATAAGGATGAAAAGAATAATAACCTGGTTTAAAACAATAAAAAACTCTGCCAAGATACTGCCCCCTTCAAAATTGAAGTACCGCTGTAATCTACAGGGTACATAAAATAAATATATGGTAAAATTTATCTGCGACTCTATTTTAATCTTTAAACCTACATAAGACAAGCCACCCTGAAAAAAATCCAGGGTGGCTTGCTCCGATGTACTAGAAACTATCCAGTCGTCAGGAAATTCCATACGACTGTGACTGTATATATGATCTCACCATTAATTATTAAATAAAAGATAATTAATCCATATGTGAGCCGCCATTTACATCGATATCTTCCCCAGTAATATAGCCGGCATCCTCACTGGCCAAAAACGCTACTGCGCAGGCCACTTCATCAGTCGTACCGGGGCGCTCCATTGGAATAGCTTTCCAAGTTGCCTTTTCTATCTCATCTGAAAGACCTTTACGGATATCGGTTGCAACTAAACCCGGGCAGATACAGTTAACGGTAACACCGTCCAGTACACATTCACGGGCAAGAGCTTTTGAAAATCCTAAAACACCTGCTTTCGATGCAGAGTAGTGAGCTCCACCATATACTCCGCCACCGCGCTTGCCAGATACAGAGCTGATGCTAATAATACGGCCGAACTTATTTGCTTTCATACCAGGCAAAACAGCTTTAGAAACCAGAAAAGTGCCTGTCAGATTAACCGACATAATTTTATTCCAATCTTCTAAAGTTGTATCCAGTACCTTAATGGGTTGCGTGATCCCTGCGCAATTTACCAATATGTCAATTTTCCCCATACTTTTGACCGCTGCGTCGACCATATACTTAACACTGGCTTCGTCTGTTACGTTAGCCTCTATAGCAAAACTTTTTCTGCCAAGTGTACTTACCATTTCGGCTGTTTCTTTTGCACCATTGAAATCCATATCAGCAATAATTATGTCATACCCTTCTTTAGCCATATATAGAGCTATCGCTCTGCCGATTCCTCTTTTTGAGCCAGCGCCCGTCACCAATACAACCCTATTTTTCTCTGTCATTTCTTGTTCACTCCTCATTTATAAAATGCTATTCTAAAAGCTCTTTTGCCTGATTTATAATATTTTCTTTCGTTATCCCATAGATCTCTAAAAGTCTTTTATATGGTGCGGACTGTCCGAAACAATCCTGTATACCTACACGCCGCAAAGTTCCACGTCCTGCCTCGGCAACTATTTCACTGACACTGCTGCCCAATCCGTTAATAATGGTATGATCTTCAACTGTGATGATTTTTCCGATTTCTATGCACTCCATGACCGCCTCCCTGTCAATAGGCTTGAGAGTATGCATATCAAAGAGCTTTACCGAAATCCCCTGCTCTTTCAGAGAGTGGACTGCTTCCATAGCAATACAGACAGTATCTCCGTTTGCAATAATTGCAATGTCTTTACCATCACACAGCTTTTTTGCCTTTCCGATTTCAAAAGTTTCATCTTCACTGTATATGATCGGGACAGCATCACGAGTAAAGCGAAGATAGACCGGCCCCATATGTTCAGCTGCCGCACGGATTAACTTGCGGGTTGAATAATAATCCGCACCCACAATGACAGTCATATTGGGAAGTGTACGCATTACACCCATATCTTCAATTCCCTGATGACTTGCACCGTCATCAGCAGGAGTCAGCCCGCCATGAGAACAAGCAATTTTAACATTCAGGTTGGGATAGCATACTTCCTGTCGTATTTGCTCTGCCATACGCAGAGTGCCAAATACCGCATATGTAGTGACGAAGGGAATTTTTCCGGTGGTAGCCAATCCAGCGGCCACACCGCATCCATTCTGTTCCGCAATACCGACATTTATATGCTGTTCGGGAAGCTGATTTTTAAATTCAGTGGTTTTACAGGACTTTCCGATATCTATATCCACTACATAAATATTCGCATTTTCTTTACCAAGAGCTAAAATCTCGTCTCCATACGCATTTCTTGTGGGTATCATTTCCATTATTGCAGTCCCCTTTCAAGTTCTTCCAACGCCTGTTTATATTCGGAATCGTTAGGAGCTTTACCGTGCCATTCAACTATATTTTCCATGAAGGATACGCCTTTGCCCTTAATGGTGTTCATAGTAATACAGGTCGGGATACCGTCATTACGGCCGCGAATCGCATCGAGGGTAATTAAAACCTCTTCCATTTTATTTCCGTTAATGCTTCTTGTATCAAAACCAAATTCTCTGAACTTTGCTGCAAGGTTCAGGCTAGGCATAATATCCGCACATGGTCCGTCACACTGTAAACCGTTGATGTCAATAAACACTACTAAGTTGTCAAGTTGGTATTTAGCGGCTGTTTGGGCAGCTTCCCATACCTGACCTTCCTGGCATTCTCCATCCCCCAACAGAGCAAACACACGATAACTTTTTTTGTCTCTTTTTCCGGCAATAGCCATCCCTACCGCACAAGAAAGCCCCTGTCCCAATGACCCAGTTGATATATCAATTCCAGGGCACTTTTTCATATCCGGATGTCCCTGCAGCATACTTCCTTCTTTACGTAAGGTATATATGACATCCCAGGGAAAATACCCGCGCATTGCCAATGCGGCATATTGAATAGGACAGACATGACCTTTTGAAAGAATAAACCGATCCCGATCAACCCATTTTGGGTTACTTGGATCAATATTCATCTCTTTAAAATAGAGTGCAGCAATCAGTTCTGCTGCAGAGAAGGCACCACCAGGGTGTCCGGAACGAGCTTCATAAATCATTGTAAGCGCTGTTTTTCGCAGTTCTTTTGCCTTTTCCTTTAGATCCTCAACTTTAATATACTCCAATTAAATCACCTCATTTTTTATATATCCAATGCTGTTATTTTTCTCATTGCCAGTTTGCCGAGATATGCCTGAACAATCTTCGGATCATCCCGTAGGTCAACAGATTTTCCGCTGGTGACAATTTGCCCCTGGTCCATAACATATGTATTTTGACAGATGCGCATAGCCAAACGTGCATTCTGTTCCACCAGCAAGATTGGAATCTTCATTTGCTTATTGATTTCTACAATCTTTTCAAAAAGCTCCGTAACTACTACCGGTGCCAGACCCATGGAGGGTTCGTCCAGTAAGAGCATGTTGGGTCTTCCCATGATACCTCTTCCCATAGCAAGCATTTGCTGTTCTCCACCCGAAAGGCTCCAGCTGAGCTGTTTACGGCGCTCTTTCAATCGTGGAAATAATTCATATACTTCCTCTAATTCGTTTTGATAGGATTGTCTTCCAAAAAAGCCATGCCAGTTAATCGCACCGGCTGCCAGATTTTCTTCCACAGTTAATCCTGGGAACACATGCCTGCCTTCCGGAACATGAACAATACCCATACGGGCAATTTCCGTCGGCCTTTTGTTGATAATATTTGTTTGATCTGAAGTAAAGATTGAACCACTTCGGCGAATCATGCCGGATATAGCCTTCAGTAAAGTGCTTTTCCCTGCACCGTTATTTCCGATCAAGCAAGTGATCTCGCCCTGCGGAACTTCGACATCTATTCCTTTTAATACTTCAATTGGCCCATAATATGCATGCAGATTCTGAATACTAATCATCGGCATCCTTTCCCAGGTAAGCAGTGATAACTTCCTCATTGGAGGAAATCTCTTCCGGCGTACCTGTAGCAATAACTTTACCAAAATTAATTACAACGATCTCTTTGCAGATATTCATTATCATGTCCATGGAATGCTCAATGAGTAAGACTCCTATTCCATTCTCTTTTGCTGCAATATTAATCAGAGCCATGGCATTTTCAATTTCTGCATTATTGAGACCCGCTGCCGGTTCATCCACCAATATCATGCGCGGGTGTGATAATAGTGAGCGTACAATCTCCAACAGTTTTTGTTGTCCGTAGGTCAGGGAAGTAATATCATTTTCCAGATCAATGTCGAATCCGGCCACCTTCATATACCGATTCAGTTCTTCCTCAAATGTCATGTTCTGTCGCGTAAAAAAACTTTTAGTGAAACTTTTCTGTTCAGAAAGATCGGATCCTATAAGGAGATTGTCCCGAATGTTTGAGCGCTGGAGGAAACGGGGAGCCTGAAAAGTACGTCCTATTCCCATCCTTGCTCGGGTATAGGGTGGTATCTGAGAAATATCTTTCCCGTCAAATATCACCTGTCCGGAATCCTGTATATATATTCCGCTGATTATATTCATCAGGGTTGTTTTTCCCGCCCCGTTCGGGCCGATCAGCCCAGTTACCTGCCCCGTCTTTATTGAAAACGTGAGGTCATTGGATACGTGAAGGCCTCCAAAATGTTTATTGACATGCTCCAGCCGTAAAATATCACTCATTTTGACACCCCCTTGGAATGGGTGGAATTGGCAGATCTCTTCAGCTTATTAATACCTAATATCTTTTTAATCTTCTTTGCAAATTGGGAGCCTACTCCTGCCATACCCATTGGCATGAATACCATTAGGACAATAACAGCGAGTCCATAGAAAAGCTGTAAAAATCTTTCCAGGCTGCGGAATATTTCAGGAAGAATGGTAATGAGCACAGAACCAACGATGCAGCCAAAGGTATTGTTCACACCGCCCACCATAGCCATAATAATAAACTGGGTGGCGTTATTATAGGCAAATAAATCCGAGGCAACAAAGTTTCCTTGCATTGCATACATTGCACCGGCCAATGCACCAAGAACACCCGATAGAGCAAACGCTTTTACCTTTGACATGTAAACGTTGACCCCCAATGTGAGAGCTGCCATATCGTTATCACGAACCGAAGCAAGAGAGCGGCCGAATGAGGTCCTGCGGATTCGTTCAACGACAATAGCCACCGCAGCCAATATTCCTACCGACAGATAAAACCACTGATTATAAGAGCTGAATGTAAAACTGCCGACTGAGAGTGATGGAATTTCTGAAATTCCGTCAGGCCCTCCAAAAAGCGGCCTGTAATTTGTAAAAAAGGAGAAGCAGACTTGTACCAGCGCAATCGTTGCAAATGTAAAATAGGTACCCTTGAGCTTCAGTAAAATTAGTCCAAGCAAAAAAGCAACTATTCCACAAAATAGGGGAGCTAAAACTAATGCAAGCAATGTCGGAATCGTAAAACCTAATCTGCCTGAGCAAAAATTTGCCACAAAATACGCACCAAAGCCCATAAAAGCAAGGCCTGCAAACGAAAGCTGCCCACCCATGCCAAGCATAACAGAAATACCAAGAGTTATAATGGCATAAATCAGTGAAAGATTGATGACCATTAAGGAATAACCTTCAAAAAACATAGGAACAATAACGATAAATAAAATACAGCTCAGCAGTATAAAAAGTTTTGATAAATTCTTCTTAATCTTCATTTCTTCTCCCTCCTATGCCTTGTCCTGGATTTTTTCACCAAAAATTCCTTGAGGTCTCACTACAAGAAATACCAGCAGAACGAGGAAGATGACCGCATCTTTATATGTAGAAATCCGTACGGAAGCGAACGCTTCAATGATGCCGACAATTAATGAGCCAATGATGGCGCCTTTGATATTTCCAAGCCCGCCGATAATAACACCGGCAAAAGCACGAAGGAGCAGGTTACCAAGAGTCACACTGACTGTAAAGATCGGCCCTACCATATAGCCGCCAATGCAGGCCAATGAAATTGAAATGATATAAGTTGCCGCAGTTGTGATAACGGTAGGAATTCCGATAAGCTCGGCAGCAAATTTATCCTGAGATGCAGCCTGAAGCATTTTGCCTGCATATAAATGTTCAAAGAGAAAGAATACCACTCCGATAGCCGCAGCACCCACAAGCCCCGTAATAATAAGCTGCCACTGCAGATTCACGCTTCCGATGGTAAGCAGCCGCCCTCCGCCGGTTTCGGGATTTGAAAAGAGAGGTGGCATACGAAGCGGCAGACCACCCCATATCAGCATGACTATTTCTTTGATGACAATGGAAGCCCCCATTGTGGCAATAATAATTGCCGCTGGGTAACTTGCATTGCGCAAGGGCCAGTAAATAGAAAACATAAAAATCAAAGCAACAGCGGCAAAACAGAGTAATGCGACCGGTATCATCAACCACAGCGGCAATTTCATGTCAACCTGCAGAGCATATGTGATATATGCGCCCACCATCAACAGGTCACCCTGTGCAAAATTCAATACTCCAATGGCACGAATCAACAAAATGACTCCCATGGCTATCAGGGCATAGATCATCCCCATAGCGAAACCATTCAATAAGACCGTTACAATAACATTTAATCCCAAACTAGTCACCTCATAGTCCGTTTTATTTAAGCTACTTTTATGGAAGGTTTTAGAATAGGGGGTGCCCTTCTCTGTTAGTAGGCAGGAAGGGCTTTATTGTTACTATGGTTCTCTATATTTGATCGTATCGATCATGACTGCTTTCTGGTCTTTAATCTCAACCATAAAGATCTCGTTAAGGAAACCATGATCTGCCTCCTTATATGTCATATTTCCCAAAACGCCAGGGTAACCTTTAATTGCTTTGAAACCTTCATTGATTGCTTCAAGGTCGGTTACTGATTTTGCATTTTCGCAGGCGAGCTTAAGTAAGTAGACAGAATCATAAGAAGAAGCACTGGGGCGTTCTGTATCGTGACCATATTTCGCAGAGTACTCTTTTTGGAATCTCATAGCGGATTCACTGCTGAGATAAGCGGACCAGTCGGCAACCGAGATCCATCCGTCTGCCGCTTTACCTGCATTTTTCATTACAACACTTGAAGTTACTGTGGAACTTCCCACTCTGGGAAGCGTGCAACCAGCATCAGCTATAGCAATACTCAGCAAAGAATATGGGTTTTCATTAGAAAACGCAAGGATTCCATCGGCACCTGAGCTCATAATTTGAGTGATGACGGGTCCAAAGTTCTTCTCATCTTCAGTGTGTCCAAACATCATGCTATCAGGAATCTCAATGTTGAATTTTTTCTTGTATGCTTTCCGAATATCAAAACCGCCTGCCTGAGTGGTAGGAAGAGTACAATAGACGATGGCCGGATTTTTAATATTAAGTACATCATGTGCGTATTGTGCAATAGCTCCGGCCGCTACACTATCACGATTGCGGGGCTGCCAGACATAAGGATTTATCTCTGCGGCAATTTTATCTCCCGAACCGCCTGTTATGTAAGGAATCTTCGCATCCAAAATTTTAGGCATAATGGCCAAAGTATTTTGTGAGTATGGTGAACCGATGATACCAATTAAATCTTTTCTCTCTAAAAGCTTTGTCGCTGCATTAACCGACGCCTGAAGGTTATCGACTTCATCTTCAATGACCAGTTCTACAGGATGTCCAAGTATACCGCCGCTTGCATTAATTTCATCGACCGCAAATTGAGCACCTTCCTGTGAGAATTTACCAACCGCCTGATTAACGCCAGTTTTTGCTGCAATAAGACCAATTTTTACAGGCTCGCTTGTAGCAGTAGGAACGGCCGATTCTGCAGAAGCGGAGGAACTTGAAGAACTAGCAGCACTCGGTGCCGGACTATTGGAAGAAACGGAATTACTAGAACCGCAGGAAGTTAAAAGACCAAGAGTCATGAAAATTGCAAGAAGAATCCTAATTGTTTTCATTGTTAATACCTCTTTCCATCGATTTTTTCTTTTTTACTCCTCTTTCTGAGCAATAAGAACTATTTAAAGGAAGAGACAACTTCCTCACAAAGATAAAACCTATAACACCTCCTTATGTTTAGTTCATTTATGCCTTTTCTAAGAAGCGTGCTTATTGATATGCATGATGTGTTACAAATTACGGTGATCTTAAGCTTTTAATCAATGTGCCGTTCGCGTTTAGTGAAGTAATTTGTGTATGGTTGAGATTTATTTGCTGAATAACAGCAGAATTTATAACTAATCATATATCTTCTTGACTCATGTTGTCAATAGATAATCAAAAAAGTAAAATAAGTTTTATTGTTATTTTAAAATATTATTGCCACTATCTCTTTTTTTAAATTAATTTTCTAATTATAATTTACAAATTTTTTATTTATTTATTTTTAAAATTTGTGCACCTTTCACTACATAATTACATTTCTCAGACTTCATAATGTATATTATTGTTTTTATTTTATTGAAACTTTATAAATGTATTAATAATTTTTATAAAATTATTTTCATTTTACTTTTAATGTGTTATGCTATAAAAAATACATCTTATTCAATCTGGTAAAGGAGTATAGCAAATGTTAGAAAAAGAGAAATATAATCTCGATTATCTGGTAAGGATCCAAGATCATTATTCTATATTCAGTGAGGGCGAAAAAAAAATTGCCGACTATCTGATTGAGAATTCGGACCCTGAATGCACTTCAAACCTGTTTGAAATGTCAGTGAAAAAATTAGGGGAAGAAACCAAAACCAGTCCAGCAACCATTATTCGATTTTGTAAGGCAATTGGGTTTAAGGGATTGACAGAATTAAAATATTATATTAAAAAAGGTGTCCTTACTCCGGGTCGCCGAAACAAATCAGTCAGCCTTCATGATTCTACAAGCGCAGTAAGACAAAAAATAGCAATATTTAATAAATTTGCTTTAGATGATACTACTGCCCTTCTTAATGATGAAGATATCATGATTGCAACTGAAAAGCTTGCTCAAGCAAAGCGAATTCTAATTATTGGGGAAGGTGGCTCCGGTTGTTCTGCCCGTGCCGCACTTTTTGAATTCATGCAGATAGGGCTTGATTGTATATACGCAGAAGATAGTTACCTACAAATGTTGTCTGTGGGCCAGTTAACCGAACAAGATGTTGTTTTGGTAATCACTCACAGCGGTCGTGCTTCAAACACGGTGGATGTCGCTAAATATGCAAGTGAACATGGCGTATATGTCATTGGAATTACTAGTATTGTTAATGGCTTCATAACAAAGTATTGTAATACAGTACTTTATATTTGTAATATGGAGCAAGAATTTTTCAGTAATACTGTGGCAGCACGAATTTGTGAGTTGAATGTTATTTCTATTCTCCATAGCTGTTTATCTCAAATTTTTTACAAAAATATACCGGAAAAAGAAGGTTCTGTAAATACGCTTTATGAAATAAAACGAGTAAGTAAGAGACATTAAATATGAAAATTATATATCACAAAATTTTTATTAAAGCCTCCTTAAAAATTAGTTTTTAAGGAGGCTTTAATGTGTTGTACCAGAACAGACAACTGTCAGTAGTACAAAGTTTATTCATTTCTTCTAATCTGTTAAAAAACTGGCAGACAATCATGTTCGATTATCTGCCAGAAAAAGATAGGAATATTTCATTTCACTTTGCTCCACCCCAACGATTGACGTAGGACTGGAAAAATACAGGGTGGCCGGTATAAACAGATTTTTTATTCTTCAGGATAGTTCTCGCGAGCTACATAATGCGTATGGAGAAGCTCATGGGACTTGTGTCCTCCGGGCTTTTCAAAGTATTCCTCATACATTTTCAGTACATGGGGATTCTCGTGGGATCTCCTAATCGAAAGGTTCCGATCCTCCTGATATAAGGCTTTTGCCCTTTCTGCCCTGATATCCACCGAATTGTGAACCGATGCAGGTTGTATGGGCTGGCCGCCACCGCTGATACATCCGCCGGGACAAGCCATGACTTCAATAAACTGATAGTCCGCTTCTCCTGCGCGAATTTTATCCAGAACCTTTCTGGCGTTGCCCAGGCCATGGACTACAGCCGCCTTTATTTTAACGCCTGCAACCTCAACCTCTGCCTCTTTGACCGCATCGACACCGCGAACAACCTTAATGTCCACATTATCGTCGTCCTTGCCGGTCAGCAGGAATGGCACGCTGCGAAGTGCAGCCTCCATAACACCGCCGGTAGCACCGAAGATAACACCGGCTCCGGTTGCTTCACCCATGGGATCGTCAAATTGCTCGTCGGGCAGGTTTCTAAAGTCAATACCCGATTCTTTTATCATTTCTGCCAATTCCCGGGTTGTCAGCACTTCGTCAATATCAGGATAACCTGTGGAAGCAAGCTCGGGCCTTTCGGCTTCATACTTCTTGGCAGTACACGGCATAACCGATACCACAAACATCTTAGCGGGATCAATGCCCACCTTTTTGGCATAGTAGGACTTTAATACTGCGCCAAACATGTTTTGAGGAGATTTGCATGTGGAAAGATTGTCCAGCATATCAGGATAGAAATGCTCACAGAATTTAATCCATCCCGGGCTGCAGGAGGTGATAAGCGGGAGCTTGCCTTTATTCTTGATTCTTTCCACCAACTCGGTGCCTTCCTCCATGATGGTAAGATCGGCAGCCGTATCTGTATCAAAGACTTTGGCAAAACCGAGCTTTTTCAGTGCCGACACCATTTTGCCGGTCACCGGTGTTCCCATGGGGTAATCAAATTCCTCGCCAAGGGCTGCACGTACTGCCGGCGCGGTTTGGACCACTATATAGCGATCCTTGTCACTAAGGGCCTTCCAAACCTTTTCAACAGAGCTCTTTTCACGAAGAGCACCGGTCGGGCAATTGACGATACACTGCCCGCAGTTGACACATGGCGTATCCTTCAAAGGCATATTGAAGGGGGAGGCCACAATGGTGTTAAAGCCTCTTTCCATCGTATCTATGGCGCCGACGGTCTGCACATGCTTGCAGACATTAACACAGCGGCGGCAGAGAACACATTTATTGGGATCACGCACAATGGAGGCTGAAAGATCATCAATGGGATGGTTCGGCATTTCTCCTTCATACCGGATATCATGAAGATTAAAATCGGAAGCAAGTTTTTGAAGCTCGCAGCTTCTGCTTCTGACACAGGTCAGACACTTCTTTTCATGGGCTGAAAGGATTAATTCCAGCGTAACTTTTCTGGTTTCGCGAATTTTGGGACTGTTGGTAATCACCTTCAGCCCTTCGGAAACCGGGAACATACAAGCAGCCTGGAAACTTCTCATGCCGACATCTACAATGCACATGCGGCAGGCGCCTATTTCATTAATACCCTTGAGGTAGCAGAGGGTGGGGATATCCACGCCCGCACTCTTGGCAGCCTCTAGAACAGTAGACCCTTTAGGAGCCTTTACTTCTATGCCGTCTATTGTCAAGGTAACAAATTCGGACATTCTCTTACACTCTCCCCTCTTACTTCTTTTCAATCGCAGCGAACTTGCAGTTGGTCATACAAGCGCCGCACTTAATACATTTCTTTGTGTCAATGACAAAGGGCTTCTTGATCTCGCCCGAAATGGCGTTAACGGGACATTTCTTGGCACATAGGCTGCAGCCCTTGCACTTATCGGCTATGATCCTATAATTGAGAAGGGCTTTACAGACCCCAGCCGGGCATCTCTTTTCTTTAATATGTGCCTCATATTCATCCCTGAAATATCTGATGGTACTTAAGACAGGATTGGGGGCCGTCTGTCCCAGACCGCAGAGAGCGCCCTGCTTAATGTTTTCAGCCAGATTTTCGAGCTTCTCAATGTCGCCTTCTTCGCCTTTACCCTGGGTAATACGCTCAAGGATTTCATACATGCGCTTAGTTCCAATACGGCATGGAGGACATTTTCCACAGGATTCGTCCACAGTAAATTCCAGGAAGAATTTAGCGATATCCACCATACAGTTATCCTCATCCATGACGATCAAACCGCCAGAACCCATCATGGATCCAATGGAAATCAGATTATCATAGTCAATTGGGGTATCAATAAGGCTTGCGGGTATACAGCCGCCCGAAGGACCTCCGGTTTGAGCTGCCTTAAACTTCTTTCCGTCTGGAATGCCGCCGCCAATATCGTAAACAATTTCCCGGAGGGTTGTTCCCATGGGAATTTCAACAAGACCTGTATTATTGATCTTTCCGCCTACGGCGAATACCTTGGTTCCCTTGCTCTTCTCGGTTCCGATGGAGGAGAACCAGTCTGCACCCTTTAATAATATAACCGGAATATTAGCATAGGTTTCAACATTATTCAGGATGGTAGGCTTTTCAAAAAGTCCCTTGACAGCAGGGAATGGCGGACGGGTTCTGGGCTCGCCGCGATGTCCTTCAATCGATGTCATAAGGGCAGTTTCTTCACCGCATACAAAAGCACCTGCGCCCAACCGGATATCAATATCAAAAGAAAAATCAGTGCTGAAAATATTCTTTCCCAAAAGCCCATATTCACGCGCCTGTTTAATGGCTATATTCAAACGCTGCACCGCAATAGGGTATTCTGCACGTATATAAATAAATCCCTGGTTTGAACCGATGGCATAGCCAGCTATGGTCATGGCCTCGATAACGGAATGGGGATCCCCTTCAAGAACGGAACGGTCCATGAATGCTCCAGGATCGCCTTCATCTGCGTTACAGCATACATATTTCTGATCGCCGGCTTCCTTGGCGGCAAACTGCCACTTTCTTCCGGTAGGGAAGCCTGCGCCTCCACGGCCCCGAAGCCCTGATTTCAGAATTTCATCAATAACACTCTGGGGCGTCATTTCGGTCAAGGCCTTGCCAAGGGCCGCATATCCATCATGTGCGATATATTCATCAATGTTCTCAGGATTTATGACACCGCAGTTTCTAAGAGCCACCCTACGCTGTTTTGCATAAAAAGGTACAGTATCAAGTGATCTGGCCACATCCGCCTGGTCTGTCTCACCCAGCAGAAGACGTTTTACAATACGGCCTTTGATAAGGTGTTCACTGACAATTTCCTCTACATCCTCAGGCTTAACATGGCAATATGTAGCACCCTCGGGGTAGATGACCATAATGGGGCCTTTCTCGCAAAGGCCAAAGCAGCCTGTTTTGACAACCTTAACTTCTTTGTCAATACCGTTTGCGACCAATTGCTCCTGCAGCTTTTCCATAATAGCAGGAGATTTGGATGAGACACAACCGGTACCGTTACAAATCAAGATATGTGATCTGTAAATCATAATAATCTCGACCTCCTCAATTACCAACCGCACCGATTGTAAACTCAGTTACGGGCTTTTGGTTTACAAGATGCTCAGCCACAATTCTTCTGGCTTTTTCTGCATCCAGTTTGACATATGTCGTTTTCTCACCATTGGCTTCGAACACTTCGGCAATGGGTTCCAACCGGCATATGCCTATACAGCCTGTCATTGATACGGTAACATTTTGAATATTTCTCTTGGCCAGCTCATCAACAAAGGCGTTCATGACCGGTCTGGCGCCAGCCGCGATACCGCAGGTAGCCATTCCTACAAGAACTCTTGTTTTATTCTCATTATCGCGTATAGAGACTTCTTTTAATGCTTTTTCACGAATTGCCTTCAATTCCTCTAAGGATTTCATCTAAAACACCTCCAAAAACTTTTTTGATTCCCTCATTCATATAATCCTCAATCCATTTGCCGACTTCACAATGGTCGATTGGCACGCCGCCTAGCTGCAGCTTGATATCATCGGTATTCAAGCTAAAAACATCTTTTGATGAAACAAACTGAATAATCCACGTCTTTTCAGGATTTGCCGTGATCAGCATCCTGATTGTTCCTGAAACATCGCCCAACGGGATTCGATCCATATGATCCACACAGAAAACAGCCCTTACCTTAGTCCCCTTAAAAGGCTCCGATTCAATGCTGAGGGTACCTCCTGCCATCTCAGCCGATTGTTTGAGAAGCGGAAGACCCAGCCCTACTTTTCGGGTAGTTCTGCTGGTCTTAAAAGGATCGGTTACCTTTTTTAAAAAATCTGCATCCATGCCCCTGCCGTTGTCAACAATTTCACAAATTAGCTTACATGGATTACCTTCAGTTTTTATAATCAAGGTAATGTGATCGGCTCCTGCGGCTACGGAATTTTGCGCAATATCCATTAGATGAAGCGACAAATCTTCCATGGCTTATTGAGCTTCCATATCCATATACTTTTGGAGGATTCTTGGAATATCGTCGGGTGTCAGCCTGCCATAAACCTCTTCGTTGATCATAATAACGGGAGCAAGACCGCATGCGCCGACACAACGGCAGGCATCAAGCGAGAATATTCCGTCAGGTGTGCATTCCCCGCTTTTAATCTTGAGAATCTCCACAACCTTTTCAAGGATTTTTCCTGCTCCTTTTACGTAGCAGGCTGTTCCCAGGCAGACATTAATTCTGTACTTGCCCTTCGGGTTCAGAGAGAACTGGGTGTAAAACGTTACCACGCCATATACCTCAGCCAGTGATACATTAAGTCCGTCTGCAATTGTTTTCTGAACACTCATAGGAAGATACCCATAAATATCCTGAGCTTCGTGCAGAACAGGGATTAATGCGCCACGAGTGTCTTTGTATTTCGCGATTATTTTTTCTAATTTCTGTGCTTTACTATCCGCACAGCAGCAACCGCAACTCATAGTCATAACCTCCTGAAACTTAAAATAATTCGAGATAAGATTTCCCCTGTAAGCAGCATCGTTAATTGATTAACAATCATTGTTAATTATACCACGAATATCATAAAAATTCAACCAGAATTCGGCTTTAAACAAGTATTTTTTTGTATACATAATAATGTTTTAACTTGCGAAAATATCTATAAGAAATAATTTGAAATGATCTCTTCTGTAAAAAATCTTATTCCGGACAGAGGCTGTTTCCTTTTTGCGCCGGCATAAAAAAACCGGCTATACAGCCGGCTCTCGAAATATAGTTCCAATCTGTTACGCCTTAACAAGGCAAACTATTGTTTTTCATAGGTTTTCAGGCTATTTCAGGCACCCATGTTATGGTAGCCCGCATCCACATAGATAATCTCACTGGTTATTCCCGAAGAAAGATCACTCAACAAAAATGCCGCCGTGCCCCCCAAGTCCTCCAGCGTCACGTTGCGCTTAAGCGGCGCTTTCTGTTCAACAATATTCAGTATATCACTGAAATTGCTGACTCCTCTAGCCGACATGGTCTTAATGGGACCGGAGGAAATGGCATTAACACGGATGTTCTTACTGCCCAACTCATATGCAGTATAGCGGACACTTGCCTCTAGCGCGGCTTTGGCAACCCCCATCACATTGTATCCGGGAGATACCCTGTTGGAACCGTCATATGTCATGGTTACAATGCTTCCGCCTTCCGTCATCAATTCCTGGGCGCGCTTGGCCGCTGCCACCAGTGAATATGCGCTGATATTCATCGCCAATAAAAATCCGTCACGGGAGGTATTGACAAAAGTATCTTTCAGGTCCTCGCTTTTAGCGTAAGCAATCGCATGGACCAATCCGTGAAGAATACCATATTGATTTTTTATATTTGAAAACAATACATCCAGATCCTCATCTTTGGAAACATCGCAGGGATAAGCGGTAATTTCGCCCATACCGGCGGTTAATTTCAAAAGGGACTCCTTTTCCCTGTCCCCCAGATATGTGAAAATCAGATTTGCTCCCTGTGCCTCAGCAGCCTGCGCAATTCCCCATGCTATGCTCCATTTATTTCTTACGCCCATGATGAGTATATTCTTGCCTTTTAAAATCTCGCCCATTTTATACCTCCATTTATCATCAAATACTAATATCTACTGATAACAATATACAATACTTTAAAATTTGATTCAAGAGTTCCCGTCAACAAATCCGTCCCTGATTTTCCATTAAGCTGATTTCAAGTCCGAGAAATCACCCGAATCTTGTAGAATAATATTATAATTTGCCGAAAAATGTCTGTAACCAAGTTGTAATGCGGATTTTGTTGACTTATAGCAAATTTGATGTTATCTTTTAAATGTTTATACTTTTTTGTTTCGTATGATTTTTTTGAGGGGGACCCTACCAATGAAAAACATTGAAAAAGTACGGCAGCGTCTTAACGACGCTATCTCCTCAGGCAACAGCAAGGATGTCATACTCAGTATCAGCAGGCATTTAGACGACCTGATTGTCGAACAGATGAAGCAGCAGAATAAAAAATACATATTAAAGAGGCCATAGCCGAAAGGCGGAAAGTCATTCGGCATAAGCGACGGACTCACCCAACCGAATAAGGAAAAAGTAACAGGAGCCGGGCATCGGCTCCTGTTACTTTTTTATTGTGATTATAATGACTTCATTTTCCTCACGCCGTTTATGACTTGACTTTGTCAACAAAGCGCCTTATGCGGGCAAGGGCTTCCCGGATATTATCCAGAGAAGTGGCATAGGTGGCCCGCGCAAACCCTTCGCCGCTGTCTCCAAAAGCGTTTCCGGGAACCATCAGAACCTTTTCCTCCATCAGCAGCCGCTCGCAGAACTCATCGGAGGAAAGCCCGGTGCTTCTAAGGTCGGGGAACACATAAAAAGCGCCCACTGGTTCAAAGCAATCCAGACCTGCTTTTCTGAATCCATCCACCATGACCAGACGACGCCGGTTATATTCTTCCACCATGCGCCGCACTTCGGGCTCCCCGTTTTTCAGAGCCTCTACAGCCGCGAACTGTGCCGTTGTAGGCGCGCACATAATGGCATATTGGTGAATTTTTTTCAGTTGCTCCATAACATCGGGTTGTCCGCAGGCAAACCCAAGACGCCAGCCGGTCATGGCAAAGGCCTTTGAAAAGCCATTAATGACAATGGTCTTTTCTTTCATTTCGGGGAATTGGGCGATAGAAGCATGCCGTCCCCGGTAAGTAAGCTCCGCATAGATTTCATCGGAGATAACCATGATGTCTTTATCCTTCAAAACCTCAACAATAGCCTTATAATCGTCATAATCCATGGTTGCGCCGGTAGGGTTGTTGGGGTATCCGATGATAATGGCCTTTGTCTTGTCGGTAATGGCATCAAGCAGCTGCCGGGGTTTTAATTTAAACCGGTCCTCCGCTTTCAGTTCAACGGGCACAGGGGTTGCTCCTGTAAACAATGTGCAGCCTTTATATGCCACAAAAGAAGGCTCCGGAATAACCACCTCATCCCCCGGTCCGGCGAACGCGCGGAGGGTGATATCAATGGCCTCGCTGCCGCCTACCGTGACCAGTATTTCAGACTGGGGATTATATTCCAGGTTAAAACGGTTTTTCATGTAGTTTGCAATTTCATACCGGAGCTCAATAAAGCCGGCGTTAGAGGAGTAGAAGGTCTTCCCTTTTTCCAGGGAATAAATACCTTCCTCCCGGATACTCCAAGGGGTTTCAAAATCGGGTTCGCCTATTCCCAAGGATATGGCATCCTTCATTTCATTAATCAGATCAAAGTATTTTCTGATGCCTGAAGGAGGCGTCGCTAATATATGGGGCTTAATCTTTTCCTTCATGTTCATAATACCACAGCCTCTCTGTCATCCTTTAACACTCTGTTAAAAATAATGCCGTTCTCCTTATATTTTTTGAGGACAAAGTGCGTGGCAGTGCTCAGAACCGAGTCAATGGGTGCCAGCTTTTCAGCTACAAAGAGAGCGACCTCCTTCATGGTTCTTCCCTCTACAACCACAAAAAGATCAAATCCTCCGGACATTAAGCTGCATGCCAAAACCTGCGGGTACTGGTAGACTCTTTCGGCTACCTTATCAAAGCCCTGCCCTCTCTGGGGAGTGACCTTGACCTCGATATAAGCCGTCACATTTTCGCATTCTGTTTTCTCCCAATCAATGAGGGTGTCATAACCTAAAATAACCCCTTTGTTCTCCAGGTTCTGTATGGTTTCGCGAATAACATCCGCCGTAGTCCCCAGCATGACTGCCATCTCTTCTGCAGCTATTCGGCTGTTGCTTCTTAAAATTTCAAGAATCTTTTTTTCCATATCGACTACTCCTTTAAACTTCAAAATTTATAGCGCAATAAATGAGGGAAATCGGAGATTTTGAAAGGGCGCCCCGGGGGCACTGAAACACCTCGTGTTATAACAAAACCCTGCTCTTAAAGCAGGGCTGTTACTTACATTTTGTGTAAAAGCCGTCTTCAGATGCATTACGGCTTAAAAAGCCCTCAGCAGGCTTCGTCACCGCCCTCTTCAGTATATTCCGCTTCCTTGGTCTCTATGTAGCCATCCGCATCATTTAAAAGGGCCTGGAACTTTGACAGCATATCCACCACTTGAATTTTCATGGCCTTCACGTCGCGCTTTATGTCGATTATGCGTTCCCGTTCTCTTTCAAGGGCCTGGTCAAGCTTGATTTTTTCCTCTGCCGCTCGCGCTTTCGCCTCTTCCATAACGGCTTCCGCTTTTTCCTGAGCTTGAATCAAGGCGCCGGCTATTCTTTCCTTGTCCTTTATCAGATTCTGGCTATCCTGTGCCGCAGTCTCATAGCGATTTTTCATTTCACGAATCTGAAGCTTGAGGTTGGATATCTCATCATCCTTTTCCTTCAGCCGCTGATCAAATTCATGAATGATTTTCTCAATATAGGCATTAACATCAGACTTGTTAAATCCAAATGGAGCAGAACCAAATTTTTTTTCACCGGACATAATCAACACTCCTTAAAATTTTGATAATGCAAAGGGCAAGCAATTTATATATGTTTATCCAATATGTTCTTCAAATCAGCTTTAGATCGCGCGCCTATCACCTTTTCAACCGGACTTCCCTTTTTGTATGCAATCAGGGTAGGGATATTCATGATATTAAACCTACTGACCAAATCATTTTCCTCATCCACATTGACTTTACCGACTAAAAACCGGCCGTCATATTCATCGGCAAGCTCATCGATGATGGGCCCGATCATCTTGCACGGACCGCACCAGTGGGCCCAGAAATCCAGCAATACAGGCAGAGAAGAATTTAAAACAAGCTCGTCAAAATTATCGCTTTTAATAGTCAAAACCTTGTTAGAAGCCATACCGCTTTCCTTTCCCATGTAATATCTATCCAATTAAAAGGGTTTATATAAGTTTATAATATAAATCGGCTTTTTACAATGAATTATTTACATAAAAGGAGCAAAAGGTCCGAATAAAATATAGTGGTATTATTCGACCGGCATTTTGGGTATATATAATTCTATATTATTTTTAATCAATCTTCACCGGAGGTTTTCTATGTTTAAATATGGCAGGATCAAGGTAACAACAGCCATACCCGAAAAACTTTCAGGACTTCGCGATATTTCTATGAATTTATGGTGGTCGTGGAACAATGAAGCAATCGATCTGTTTCGCGAAATAGACCTTGCCCTCTGGGAGAAGATAAACCGCAATCCTGTTCGTTTTCTGCAGGAGGTCAGCGCTCACAGGGTGGAAGAAAAGCTTTTGGACGACGATTTCATGGCCCGTTACGACAAAGTCATGAAAGAATTCTCAAACTATATAAACACTGGCGATACCTGGTTTAACAGCAATTACTCCGACTATAAGGAGGAGCAGATCATCTATTTTTCTGCCGAATATGGCCTCCATGAAGTATTGGCTGTTTATTCGGGGGGGCTTGGCGTGCTTTCAGGGGACCACTGCAAAGCGGCCAGTGATTTGGGCCTTCCCTTTACGGCCATCGGATTGTTTTATAAGCAGGGATACTTTGAACAGCGCATTACCGGCGACGGATGGCAGGAAACCCATTTTTCCGCCCTAAACTATTCCCAGCTTCCGGTCACCCCGGTAATGGATGAGAAGGGGCAGCCGCTGACTATTTATGCGGAGCTTGAAGGCCGCACCGTGTACGCACGCATCTGGCGTATCGATATAGGCCGCGTAAAGCTCTATATGATGGACACTGATGTCCCCGAAAACAGCGAATGGGATCGGACCATCACTGAAAAATTGTATGGCGGTGACCGGGAAACCCGGATCCAGCAGGAAATTCTTTTGGGAATCGGCGGTATACGCACCTTGGATGCGCTGGGGATCAAAGGTACCGTTTTCCATATGAACGAAGGCCATTCTGCTTTTATGTCCCTGGAGCTTGCCCGAAAACTGGTGATGGAACAGAACATGTCCTTTGCTGAGGCGCGAGAGGTCGTCTATTCCTCATCCATTTTTACCACTCATACACCGGTTTCTGCGGGAACCGACGTATTTCCGCTGGACATGATGGACCGCTATTTTTCCAATTACCGGCTGCAGCTGGGCCTTGAAAGGGACGAATTTATCAGCCTTGGCCAAAAGCCCAGCGATCCGTATAATTTTAACATGACGGTGCTGGCAATGAATATGTCCGGGCGAAAAAACGGGGTCAGCCAGCTTCATGGCTCGGTATCCAGGGAGATCTTCCATGAGCTGTGGAATGAAGTACCCAGGGAAGAAGTGCCCATAACCCATGTCACGAATGGCATACATACCATGACGTGGCTGGCTCCGAGTTATAAATATCTTTTTGATAAATATCTTGCGGCTGACTGGCGGAGCAGGCTATCCGACCCTTCGGTCTGGGAGGACATTGACCTCATCCCCGACGACGAGCTCTGGAAAACTCATATGGTGCTCAAAACCAAGATGATCCGGTTCATTGCCGACAGGCTCAAGAAGCAGTATCTCCAAAACGGCATGTCCCTGCATGATATCGGTGAGCTGGACAGCCAAATCGATCCCCAGGCCCTGACCATAGGTTTTGCCAGACGTTTCGCCACTTATAAAAGAGCAAACCTGATATTCAGAGATCTTTCAAGGATTGAAAAGATCCTTAACAACAAAAATATGCCCGTCCAGATCATCTTTGCCGGCAAGGCACACCCGGCCGACAGTCCTGCTCATGAGGTCATTAAAAGCATTCATGATATAGCAAGGCAGGAAGGCTTTAAGGGAAAGGTGCTGCTCCTGGAGAACTATAATATGGCAGTTGCCCGCCAGCTGGTGCACGGTGTCGACATCTGGCTGAATACGCCCCGGCGTCCTCTGGAAGCCAGCGGAACAAGCGGCCAGAAAGCGTGCATCAACGGTGTCTTGAATTTCAGCATCATGGACGGCTGGTGGTGCGAGGGCTATAACGGCAGCAACGGCTGGGCTATCGGTGATGATACACCCTATGACAATGAGCACCAGCAGGATGATTCCGACAGTAAATTTCTCTATGAGGTTTTGGAACGGGACATCATTCCCCTTTTCTACAACCGTGACGAAAATGGGATTCCCGTCGGCTGGGCAAAGCGTATAAAGGAATCCATCAAATCCCTGACGCCCATATACAGTACTCACCGCATGGTAAAAGAGTATACGGAAAAAATGTATATGCCGTCTATTCTGCGGAATATCAGAATACGCGAATCCCACTACGAGCCGGTCAGAGCGCTGGTTGACTGGAAGAGACGCATTGAAAAGAACTGGGATCAGGTTGCCATTTCTGCGAATCAGGATATTCACGGACTGATTGATTATAATGTGCTTTCAGGAAGGGAGCTTCTTTTAAGCGCCTGTGTCCAGCTCTCAGCCCTTGCTCCGGAAGATGTTACGGTAGAGGTCTACTACGGGCCTCTGGCTCAAAATGCCATAACCAACGGCACGTCAATGGAGATGAAAAATGTCCGCCAGACCGATGCCTCCACCTTCTGCTATGAGGCAAAAATCAGCCTGGCCGATGGCGGTGAATACGGCTATTCCTTCCGCGTCATCCCGCGCCATCCCAATATGATGAACAAATTTGACTTGCCCTTGGTAAAATGGGTCAGCACGTAATATATCCGGCTCCGGATTTTTAAAAAACAGCAGAAGCCATTTACAATACGGCATTTTTTATGGGGAAATAAATTAAAATAATGATGTTGGTTAATAAGTGCAAATATTATGTATTCCACAATCCGTAATATGAAAAGCATTTTGCCCTAAGCACGTGCCTGTAGAGCGAGTTAAGGATTATGTATTTTAATGAATTGACATGACTTTCTAGTGTGTTATAATTTTTATAAGTCGGCTTTTCGGCATGTATCAATTGATTAGAACTCCGTTAGGGAAGTATGAGGAATGAAAAAGGGTCAGCTTACATCAACAAAATGGCGTCGTTTCACTGAGGTATTGACGCTTTTTTTTATAACCTGCGCATTTTTTGCCGGGTTGTTTGTGCCTGCATTGGCTTATAGCGAAAACGCAAAGCCCCAGACCGAGGCGATTTCCGCTTTGCTTTTTGATGCCAAAAGAGGACAGGTTATTCTCTCAAAGAGTGCAGATGAAGCTTCCCATTCTGCTCTGTCCAATCGAATTATGGCCACGCTGATTGTTCTTGAAAAAGCGGATACCGAGGCGATGGTCACTGCCAGCAAAGACGCTGCAAATACCGAAGGAGCCACCTTAAAGCTTGCCGTCGGGGAAAAGTACGCTGTCAAAAATCTCCTGAACGCATTTTTGCTCACCGGTTCGCCGGATGCCGCAAAAGCTTTGGCGGAATATGTGGGCGGAAGCGAAGATGGTTTTGTGGCAATGATGAACGAATACGCGGTTAAGCTTGGCATGGCCGGCACCCATTTTGTCAACAGCACAGGTTTTTACAATTCGGATCAGTACACGACCATTGAAGATATTGCTCTCCTCTTGAAATACGCACTTTCCAACAATGATTTCAACCGTTTTTTCGGAACGCAGGCAAAGCCCTGGTATGACGCCTCCAAAACCCTTCTGCTGACCAATACCAATAATATGTTTTGGAGCTATCCTGATACCGACGGCGGTATTGCCGCAAGCTTCGACAAAGATCTGCAAAGCATTGTAACTACTGTCACCAAAAGCAATATGAGGCTGGTATGCGTACTGCTGGATGTGCCGACCAAAAGCATGTATTCCGATTCCATCAATCTTTTAAACTACGGATTTGACAACTATCTCTATGGCACGCTGGTTGCATCGGGAAGCAGCCAGAAAACCATCACCGTGGAAGGCCAGGTATTGAATCTGGTACCCGTTGAAGATGTCCATTATATCTACCCGAAAGGCCAGAATTTTATCAAAAAGATCACCATCAATGTGGATGATTCCAAACTAAAGCCGCCCATCACTAAAAATACCGTGGCGGGCATGCTGACCTACACCCTTGCTGACGATACGGTCATTAATGTCGAGCTCTATCCGGACCGGGAGATTCTCCCCCAAAAGACTTCTGCCCAAATTTTGAAAGAGCAGCTTTCCGAAAGTCGTGAGCTTGTTTATGTAATTATATTTCTGATCATTCTGGAACTGATTATCGCCATCGTGAAAATCTCCGGAGTCTTAAGAAAGCAGTTTATAAAAGCCCGTGCAAAGCAATCCAGGCACAGGCATTAATACAGATAATATAAAAAAGCGCCTTAGAGCAAGTAGGTAAACCCCATCGCTCCGGCGCTTTTTTTAATACCGGCCCGGCCTTTATTACCGGGTACTTAAATATGCCTGAATAAATTCGTCGATTCCGCCGTCCATCACCTTTTGTACATTACCTTCTTCGTAATTGGTGCGGTGATCCTTTACCAGGGTATAAGGGCAGAATACATAGGACCGGATCTGGCTTCCCCATGTGATCTCCATTTGCTCACCCTTGATTTCATTGATCTTCGCGGCTTGCTCCTGCTCTCTCAGTTGCAGCAGTTTGGCCTTGAGCATTTTCATTGCCATATCCCGGTTTTGGAACTGCGAGCGCTCATTCTGGCAGGCGACAATAATGCCTGTGGGAATATGGGTAATACGCACAGCGGATGAGGTTTTATTGACATGCTGGCCGCCGGCTCCCGATGCACGGTAGACATCCATTTTCAGGTCGTCCGGGTTGATTTCTATATTTACAGAATCATCCAGCTCAGGCATAACCTCCATGGACGCAAATGAGGTGTGCCTTCTTCCCGAAGCATCAAAGGGGGATATCCGCACCAGACGGTGCACACCCTTCTCAGATTTCAAGTAGCCATAGGCGTATTCACCGGTAATGGCAACGGTTACACTTTTGATCCCGGCTTCATCACCTTCCAGCAGGTCTAAGACCCGCGGCTCAAAGCCGTTTTTCTCAGCCCACCGCGTATACATGCGAAACAGAATCTGCACCCAGTCCATGGCCTCTGTGCCGCCGGCTCCCGCATGAAGCGTAATAATGGCATTATTGCCATCGTATTCGCCCTTCATCAGGGTTTCCAGCCGCACTTTATGGTAACGGCTCTGAATGTCCTCAAAAGTTTCCTTGACCTCCTCCAGCACCGACTCGTCCTCTTCGTCAAGACCGAGCTCAGCCAGAGTAATGGCATCATCGCAGTCACTTATCAGCTTGTGAAATTGTTCCAGCTTCCTCCGAAGATTCTTGGTTCTCTGAAGCACCTTCTGGGAATTTTCAGCATCATTCCAGAACTCGGGTTCAGAAGCCCTCTGTTCCAGTTCCTCTAATTCTTTTTGTACCGCGGGGAAGTCAAAGTGAATCCCCCAATTCTCTGATGTTCTTTTCAAGTCCTTTAAGCTCAAGACTTGTTTGTTCAAGCTCTACAAGGCTCACATTTATCATCCCTTTCCGTTATTAATCCAAATATAACGTACACTATTATACAATGGACCACGATCTTTGTCACGGCTGGTTTTAACTTTCCCCGTCTATGTCAGAATAACCAAAAGCAACAGAGTGAGGTTTCAGTACGTTAGCGGAGCAGGGTTGCTGGCTTACCCAAGTAAAATCCAGGACGGATTTTTTTGAGGGCGCACGAAACATCACTCATGGCGCTGATTGTTGCATTCACAATAAAATGTTTTTCCGGAAGCCTGCCCGAATGAATCATTGTATGATAAAATAAAAGAAAGAATGTTCTTTTTTGAGGTATATTACCATTGAAGGATTTTGTACATCTGCATCTTCATACTGAATACAGCCTGCTGGACGGAGCCTGCAGGATAAAGCCGCTCATACAAAGGGCCAAAGAGCTGGGCATGCATAGCTTGGCTATTACCGACCATGGCGTAATGTATGGTGTTATCGACTTTTACAAAGCCTGTAAAAAGGAAGGCATTAAGCCCATTTTGGGCTGTGAAGTTTATACTGCGCCCCGAACCTTTAAGGATAAGGATCCCCGTCAGGACTCAAGCCAGGGACATTTGATCCTCCTGGCCAAGGATAATGCCGGATACCGGAATCTCATGAAGCTGGTATCTCTTGGCTTTACCGAGGGATTCTATTATAAACCCCGCATTGATTATTCGCTGCTTGAGCAATACCATGAGGGCCTTATCGCTTTAAGCGCCTGCCTGGGGGGGGACATCCCGCAAAAGCTCATAAACAGGGATTTTGAGGGAGCAACTGAGCTGGCCTTGCGAATGAATGAAATAATGGGGGAAGGAAATTTTTATTTAGAGCTCCAATACAATAATCTGGCCGAGCAAAAAGAGGTTAATGCAGCGCTTATAGAGCTGTCGCAAAAAACGGGCATACCGCTCATTGCTACCAATGACGTCCATTATATTAATCGCAGCGATGCCAAAAGCCAGGAAATCCTGATGTGCATCCAAACCGGAAAGACCATGGAAGACCCGGATCATATGCGGTTTGAGACCGATGAGTTTTTTTTAAAAAGCATGGATGAGATGTGGGAGCATTTTAAGGCTTATCCGGAGGCTTTGATGAATACCGTCCGGGTTTCGGAGCGATGCAATGTAGAGATTCAATTCGGTGAGCTCCATCTGCCCAAGTTTGATGTTCCGAAAGGAAGGGATCCCTTTGAGTATCTGAGGGATCAGTGCGTCACTGGTTTCCGTGAGCAATACGGGCAAAATGAAGCTCTTTTTGAACGGCTTGAATATGAGCTTTCTGTTATTCGCCAAATGGGCTATGTAGACTACTTCCTCATTGTATGGGATTTTATAAAATATGCCCGGGACAGCGGCATTATGGTGGGGCCCGGAAGGGGCTCGGCCGCAGGCAGCATGGTGGCTTATTGCCTTGGCATCACCAGGGTGGACCCGGTCAAATACAATCTTCTTTTTGAGCGTTTCTTAAATCCTGAACGTGTTTCCATGCCTGATATCGATATCGATTTCTGCTATGTCAGAAGGCAGGAGGTCATTGATTATGTGGTGAGGAGATATGGCGAAGACCGGGTAGCCCAGATCATTACCTTTGGAACAATGGCTGCCAGGGCCGCTGTCAGGGATGTGGGAAGAGCGCTGGCCGTACCCTATAATGAGGTGGATAAGGTCGCCAAAATGATTCCAATGGTGCCTGGAAAGCACATTTTCATTGAAGATGCCATTGGCATGAATCCGGAGCTTAAGAAGCTTTATGACGAAGAGCCGAAAATTCACGAGCTTTTAGATACGGCCAGATCCCTGGAGGGGATGCCCCGCCATGCTTCCACCCACGCTGCCGGCGTTGTCATTTCCAGTGAGCCCATTACAGAATTTGTACCGCTGTATCGAAATGAGGAGCTGATCTCCACTCAATTTCCCATGACCACCCTGGAGGAGCTGGGATTGCTCAAAATGGATTTCTTGGGCCTGCGGACCATTACTGTCATTCAGGATGCCGTGGAGCTCATTGATAAAGATCATGGTGTAGAGATTGATATTGACCATATCGATTATGAAGACGCCCCTGTCTATGAAATGATCGGAAAAGGCGATACGGCCGGTGTGTTCCAGCTTGAGAGCCAGGGCATGACCTCTTTTATGAAGGATCTTCAGCCACATTGCCTGGAGGATATTATCGCCGGTATTTCTCTTTATCGTCCGGGGCCTATGGACCAGATTCCCCGCTATATAAAAAATAAGCATAATCCGTCCGAGATAGGATATCTGACGCCGCTCCTGGAGCCCATATTGCATGTCACCTATGGCTGCATGGTCTACCAGGAGCAGGTCATGCAGATTTTCAGGGATTTGGCCGGCTTTTCTCTGGGCCGGAGCGATCTGGTCCGAAGGGCCATGTCCAAGAAGAAAAAAGACATTATGGATGCCGAGCGGCAGAATTTTATTTATGGGAAAACTGATGAGGAGGGGAATGCCGTCATTCCCGGGGCTATCCGAAACGGTGTATCGGAGGCTGCAGCCAATATTATATTTGATGAAATGATGGATTTTGCCAGCTATGCATTTAATAAATCCCACGCTGCAGCCTATGCCTATGTGGGTTTTCAGACCGCTTGGCTGAAATATCATTATCCCGTCGAGTTTATGGCGGCCCTCTTAAACAGCTTTATGGGCAGCCTGGGAAAGGTCAGCCAATATGTGCTGGAATGCCGCAAAATGGGGATTCAGGTATTGGCCCCCGATGTCAATGAAAGTGAAAGCTCTTTTTCTGTCAAAAACGGAGCCATACGCTTCGGACTGGCTGCCGTGAAGCATGTGGGAGAATCGGTCGTTCAGAACATCATCCATGAGCGGAACAATAACGGTCCTTTTAAGAGCTTCATTGATTTTTGCGAGCGCATGGAAGGTAAGGAGCTCAATAAGAGAACAGTTGAAAGTCTTATCAAATGCGGTGCTTTTGATGTTTTTGGTATTTATCGCTCCAAGCTTATAGCAAATTACGAAAAAATCCTGGAACGGGTTTCACAAAAGCGCAAAACCCTTATAAGCGGGCAATTGTCTCTTTTTGATGTGGCGGAAGGGCAGGAGGAAGACACTTTCACAAGCGAGTGGCCTGAAATACCGGAATATGATTCACGGCTGCTTTTGGCCATGGAAAAGGAGATGCTGGGGCTGTACATTTCAGGCCATCCTCTTGATGCCTATGCGGAGGTCATTAAGGATCAGGTGACTGCTTTCTCCTATGATTTTGAAATATCCGATGAAGACCAGACCAATATAAATAGTTTTACAGACGGCCAGTTTGTTAAAATTGCAGGAATCATTGCCGACATCAAAAACATCAGTACCAAGAATAATCGTATGATGGCTTTTGTTACAGTGGAAGATCTTTACGGACAGATAGAGGTGGTCGTCTTCCCCAAAATTTATGAAAAATTTGCCCCTATTCTTTTCAATGACAATCAGGTCATCGTGGAAGGCAATATTTCTATTAAAGAGGAAGAGCAGCCCAAGATTCTCGCCAATAAAATCCGGAATCTTCAGGGCCGGAATGCACCGGAAAATGATCTGACGCCGGAAAAAAATAATCCGTTCCCGGATAATTTTTTGGGAAATAATTATGTCAATGAAGAGGAACAAAATTTTTCTTCCCATGAAATACTTCCCGGCGAAAGCGGCAATGATGATTACAGCTTAAGCCGTCCATTAAATAATATGGCAGCGGAAGAGCATATTATAAAAATATTATTTGATGAAAATATTTCTGATATAAAGCGAAAGGCGGTTCTGGCTCTGCTTAAGTATTTTGAGGGCCGTGACCGGGCCTATGTTTACATTGATCAGACAAATAAGCCCAGCATGAAGCTGAACACACAAATTTGCCGGCTTCTGCTGCAGGAACTGTCTGATTTATTAGGTTTCGAACGGGTGAAGGTTTAAGTTTAGGACTTTTAACATGAAAATAGTTTTACTTGCACTTTATTTAAAAATAATATAATATGTTTTCTGAGGTGATACATTGGAAAAGATTGAATCTGATAGGGTAAATGCCTGCTTTATAATGGATAGTCAGCGACACAGTAGTCATTATTTATGAGTCTTCATGAAAGAAATTCTTTTTATTATAATTCTTGGCAATATTATTTACTGATTGCTCAATAAACCGAACAAATCAGCCACCGGGGTCCGCGGCAATATTCGTATACTGCAGTTGGTATGATGAGGTCCGGGAAAAGACAGGGAGGGCATTTGTAATATGTGGACTGTCGTTTACATGGCTCAGAATAAGGATATGGCAGAAAAACTTAAGTCCATTCTTGAAGAGGGTGGCATTCTGGTCAGGATTAACCCTGTTAGTAGAAAAGAGAAGGCAGATGATTATTTCGAGGTTTCGGTTCCGGAGGCGGAAGTCGAGGAAGCCCACAGTATCATCATAGAAAAAGGTTTTTAAGCTTTTACCCGTGTTCAAGTACACGGGTATTTTGTAGCAATATTCGTTCAATTTTTTTGGGAGGAACTCCATGGATCAAATTAAAACAATTGCAGTGCTTACCAGCGGCGGAGACGCTCCAGGTATGAATGCCGCAGTTAGAGCAGTAGTCAGAGCAGGTATTTATAACGGTTTAAATGTATTGGGAATCCATAAGGGCTATGAAGGCCTTTTACACGGTGATATCGATAAAATGGAAATTCGTTCGGTAGGGGATATTATCCAAAGAGGGGGCACCATTCTCCAAACGGCACGTTCTCAGGAATTCTCTACGCAAGCGGGCCTGGAGAAGGCTATGGCCATGGCCAAGGTTTTTGAGATAGACGCTCTGGTAGTTATCGGAGGAGACGGTTCTTTTCGGGGCGCAAAGGACATCAGCGGGTTAGGCCTTAATGTGATCGGTATCCCCGGTACCATTGATAATGATATCGCCTGCACCGAATATACCATTGGCTATGATACCGCCATGAACACCGTTCTTGATGCCATCGATAAAATACGGGACACCTCCTATTCCCACGAGCGCTGCAGCGTGCTGGAGGTAATGGGCCGCCGTGCCGGCTGGATCGCTTTAAATTGCGGTATAGCAGGCGGTGCCGAAGCCGTTGTCCTGCCCGAAAAGGAGTTTGATATTGATAAAGATATTATTTTCCCCATTATAGAAGGGCGAAACCGGGGCAAAAAGCATTATCTGGTTATTGTGGCCGAGGGCGTAGGCGGAGCCGTTGAAATCGCCAAATATATTGAAGAAAAAACTGAGATTAATACACGGGCCACTATATTAGGCCATATTCAGCGGGGAGGAACCCCCACCATTACCGACCGGGTAATGGGGAGCCGTATGGGTGCTTATGCAGTGGAAATATTGCTGCAGGGGAAACAAAACCGTATTGTTATTTCTAAAAATGGGAAACTAACAGATATGGATATGCTGGAAGGTTTAGATATGAAAAAATCCATTGACGAGGAACTTGTAAAGCTATGCAAGATACTCGCCCTATGAGGTGATACCGAAAGTGACTGTTGAAACACGTTTCCCTGTCCGATACGCAGAAACAGACCAAATGGGCATCGTTCACCATTCTGTTTATCCTATTTGGTTTGAGTGCGGCAGGACGGATTTTATAAAACATTTTGGCATTTCCTATGGTGAGCTGGAGAAGCAGGGCTTACTGCTGCCTCTGATAAGGATGAACTGCGAATTTAAAACGCCTGCTCATTATGGGGAAAATATTGTGGTAAAAACAAAGCTTTTAAGGGGTACCAAGGTGCGCTTGATTTTAGAATATGAGGTATATGCCGAAGAACGGAATGTTCTTTGCGCCAGGGGCACTACGGAGCATGCCTGGACCGGAACCGATTTGAAACCTGTTAATATTGCAAAATACAGTACTCACCTGTATGAAGATTTAAAACCTTTGTACAATAGCGCTATAGGAGATAACGGCAGATTATGAACGGTTTTTTCAAGAATATACCCAATATGTTGACTCTCTTGCGATTAGTAGCCGTTCCTGTCTTTGCCGGTTTTCTGAATAGCGGAAGAACCTTTGAAGCAGCGGCTGTTTTTTTGGGGGCAGAATTTACGGATGTTTTAGACGGCTTCATTGCGCGCCGTTATAATTTGATAACGACTTTTGGCAAGGTTGCGGATCCGTTTGCTGATAAGCTTATGCAGCTGACAGCCCTATTCTTGCTTGCAAAAAAGCAGTTGATCTATAGTGTCATACCCTGGTTTGTCCTTGTTAAAGATTTATTGTTAATTATCGCAGGGCTCTATGTCATCAAAAACAAAAAAAAGGTGGACGTATCAAGCAAATGGTTTGGCAAGCTGACATCCGTCCTTTTATTTGTATCTATTATGCTGATTTTTATGGAGGCGCCAAGAATTCTCACCGATGCACTGTTTTTAATATGCGTGGCGATGGCCTTACTGTCCGGCATCATGTATGCAAGGAGCTATTTCAGGCAGCTTCGCATGCTGTCCTCAGATTCTCCGCAGTAAAAAGTTCTCACCAAATAAAAAGAATGCGGGAGCTTTCTGCCCCCGCTTTTTAATTTAATCACAGCAGCCGTCTTTATTCCAGAATAAGCAAAGGAAAATAAGGATGAAGAATAAAATTGTGCAGTTGTCATCACAACGATTGCCTCTCATAAACGGCACCTCCTTTCGGGTAAAGCTTTCAGATTACCCTACTTAATCGCAGCATTTGTTATCATCGCCACATCCGTTACAGAACAGGAGTAAAAAGAGGATAATGAACATAAGAATCTCGCAATTATCTCCGCCGAAGCATCCTCTAAATCCGAACATTTTTGAAACCTCCCATGCCTTTTAAACTCAATATATACTATTCAAAATGGACTCTATGGGTTACAATACCAGTTCTATGTTTTATATTCGGTGAATAAGATTAATCAGATTGGACAATAACGGGGGAATAGATTGTGGTTGATAATTATCGTACCAACAAAGCTTCCACAAGTTATTTTATGGATTTGTTAAAATCTGTTGCAGTATCACTTATCGTCACATTCATCATTCTGCTGGCTGCAGCTCTTATGATCTGCTTTACAGACTTTCCTGAAAAATATACCATGGCGTCGGCAATTGCCGGAACAATTTTAGGAGTATTTATTGGAAGCAGCATGGCCGCACAAAAGAACCCGGATAGAAAAATGGTCTCAGCAATTTTGGCAGCCTTTATTTATGCTGTTATAGCCTATATTATCGGCTGTATTCTTCAGGCCAAGGTCGCCGTGACTGCAAATACCGCTTTATTTACCCTCATAGCCCTGATCACAGGTGTTTTGGCAGCGCTTTTCTCCAATCGGCAAAAAAGTACCAGAAAATATAAAACCGGATCACCGGGTTTTGTTGACCGCTTAAAGAAAAAAAGACCCGGCAGCTATAGCTTTGGCAAAAATAAGAGCCTGTGATTTAATGTCTTTTGTGTTACACAGGTTGCGTTTCCTGCACTTCTATACTATAATTAAACATGGCAAGAGGATTGGATTTCCCTTGTCATTTTTGTTGCCTTACCTATTTAATATGTATCCTATCAGGAATATCAGGGTTTTTATTGTGAATACAACAAGGTTCCCGGGCCCCATCAGCAATCTTCGATTGCGTTGATGGGTGGGGTTATTCTTTTGTATCATAGCAAGAATCTTCAGGCGAAGAGCAGAAGGTTCTTCTTTAAATTGGATTATTAAATCGAGGAGTGTCTCTTTGACAGGAGCATACAAAGAAGAAAAGGACAGACTACTAATAAGAGCGAAGCACGAAAGGTGAAGAAATCTATGAAGAGAAGAAAGAATAAGAGTTTATTAGCTGTATTTGTGATCAGCATTTTAATAATTGCTGCCGTTGTTGTAGCATTACACAGGAAGAACGAAAAAAACAACCCTGTTCCCACAGATTCTTATACACCGATACCAACAGGGACCGAGCCTGCCCAAAGCTCTGCCGCACCTTCAACGGCGGCTCCCGAAGAACCAAAGCCAACAGACTCCCTTGAGATCAGGACCGACTATGAGGATTTTTTGCCCAATGAAGCAGGTGAAATACCTATTATAATGTTCCACCGTTTTATTGAAGCTTATGAGCCGAATACGGATAAAGAATATACCACTACTTTTGAAGAATTCAGGGCCCTATTGCAGACCCTTTATGACCAGGGATTCAGGCTTATCAGCATGCAGGATTTTATTGACTGCAATATTTCTGTGCCCGCCGGTACCATGCCCATGGTCTTTACCTTTGATGACGGAAGCTCAGGACAGTTTAATCTGATAGAAGAGGACGGGCAATACAAGGCCAATCCCAAATCAGCCGTGGGGGTTATGATGGAGTTTCATGAAAAACATCCTGACTTTGGGTTAAAGGGAATTTTTTATATTAATATGGATATTGGAGATAATACCTTTAAGGGGCAGGGTGCGCTGAAGGAACGGTTTGAGTTCCTTGAAAATCTGGGTTTTGAATTAGGCAGCCACACCTGGGGCCATGTTGACTATTCAGAGATCCACAGCAAAGATAAGGTCTTAGAAAGCTTAGGCAAGAACCAGGAAAAAGCGGAAGAGATTCTTCCGGGACTTCGCTTTTATTCCCTTGCTCTGCCCTACGGGAGCCGCCCCTCCGACGAGAGCCTGCGACCCATTCTCCAAAAGGGCAACTATAACGGTATGGAATACTATCATGAAAGTATTATGGCCGTTGGCGCCGCTCCTTCTGCTCCCTCCATCAGCATGAACTATGACAGCCTTTATGTGAGAAGAATTCGGGCCCAGGGAAGAGTAGCTGTTGATGCGGATCTTACATGGTGGCTGCCAAAAATGACCGCAGAGAGAATGTTTATCAGCGACGGAGATCCTCAGACCATTGTTGTCCCATTGGACAAAGCTGAAAATATTGATGAACAGAAACTCAACGGGAAAAAATTTATTTCTTACGATAACAAGTCCGCAAAAGAGTAGGCATGGCTATTATTGTAAATAAAACAAAGTTCCCGTTCGAAATCTTTGATTGCTTGATTTAGCGTCATGAGTGGAGTTCTTCTTTTGGAAACATTGATTTAACTTGCGAAATGATGTAAAATAATAATAATGATTCCAGTTGGAATAATCTGCTGACCAAGCCGATCCCAATCCGGCAAAAATATTTGCTGGATTGAGATTTAATTTTTTTCTTCAACAAATTACATGACCCTATACTTCACAAATTTTTTCATAACAGAAAGGAGGCCATTATTAATGTCGGTATCAAAAAATACAGAAAAGCGTGCAGATGATATGCAAGTAAAGAAAAAAGCTGTCAAGCTGGTGATTGCTCATTTAAAGAAGAAGGTCTCAAAGGAATATATGGGCATCGAGTATCTTATTGATTGGCTTGCTGAAATGGACGCACTCCTTGAAAAGGAAGAATTTGACGTTCGGGAGTACTACAGTATGAGAAAACAATTGAATAGTGTTGTCGAGAGCACGCTGGACGAAGAGATGCGGGGTAAGATCCGAAATTCCTGGCATAGCTTCGGTAAAGCATTGGATAAGAAAGCAAAACCTTATTAAAAGCCTCGATATTAAAATCGGGGCTTTTGTTTTTTAAGAATATGATCAAGGTTCCTAAGTATGAATACAAAAGAATCTTGCATTTTCCGCAGCATTGCAGTTAATAAGAAGGGAAATATTTATGATAAGAAAATTGAATATAGAAGACAAGGACCGGTATATAGCCATGTCAAAGGAGTTTTACAGTTCAGATGCAGTTTTACATACCATTCCTGAAGAAAATATTTATAAAACCTTTGACTTGCTTACGACCGGAAGCCCCTATGCGGAAGGCTATATTTTTGAGTATGGCGGTCAAATTGCAGGTTATGCCTTGCTCTCTCAAACATATTCCAATGAGGCAGGCGGCCTTGTACTATGGATAGAAGAAGTTTATATTTTGCCTGAATATCGAAGAAAAGGCTTGGGACATGAGTTTTTTGTATTTGTTGAACAAAGATATAAAGGAATGGTAGCGAGAATTCGCCTTGAGGCGGATAAAACCAATGAGAGAGCCATAGAATTATACCGGAAGCTTGGCTTTGCCAATCTAAATTATCTTCAAATGTATAAAGAAGTATAATCCGGGAAAAGCTCTTCAACTCACCATTGACGGTGGGCTGAAGAGCTTCATTTCTTTTATGGGAGGTTATACCTAAAAATCACCTTTCTGGGCTTTAGGGCTTTAGTGAGTGGAAAGAGACTCCAGAAATAATCTGCCTGAACCAATCGATGCCAAAACGCTTTCCCTTGCAGGTCCGCCGGCCACTTTTCTTTCTTTTACGCAGGTTTCCAGACTGATGGCATCGTAGACATCCTTCTCAATTATATCGGAGAAGGTATGCAGTTCATCCAGATTCAGCTCTTCAATGCTTTTATTCTTCTCGATGCAGTAAGCTACCATATGCCCTGTAATGGCGTGGGAATCTCTGAACGGAATCCCTTTCTTCACTAAATAATCGGCCATATCGGTGGCATTGGTAAAACCGCCCTTCGCAGCATTATAGAGATTCGCTTTCTTTATTTTCATGGTGTCCAGCATATTTGTAAAAATGGGAAGACAGAGCTTTACGGTATCGACGGAGTTGAAAATGGCTTCCTTATCTTCCTGCATGTCTTTATTGTAAGCCAGAGGCAGGCCTTTCATCATGGTCAGGAGAGCCGTCAGGCTTCCGTAAACACGGCCGGTTTTACCGCGTACCAGCTCGGCCACATCAGGGTTCTTTTTTTGCGGCATAATGGAGGAGCCGGTGCTGTAAGCATCGTCCAGCTCAATAAATGAAAATTCATGGGAGCACCATAAAATGATTTCTTCACTGAAACGGGAGAGATGCATCATGATGAGGGAAAGGCAGGAGGCAAGTTCAATGACAAAGTCCCTGTCGCTGACGCCATCCAAGCTGTTTTCGGTGATGCCGGCAAAGCCTAATTCCTCAGCTACCATTTTTCTGTCCAGGGCATAGGTGGTTCCGGCCAGCGCTCCTGAACCAAGCGGCATGATGTTCAGCCTCTTATAGCAGTCGAGAAGCCTTTCGATATCTCTTCGGAACATTTGAAAATAAGCCATTGCATGGTGTGCCAGTGTAATGGGCTGCGCTCTTTGCATGTGGGTGTAGCCCGGCATGATGGTATCGAGATGATTTTCTGAGATACGGATGAGGACTTCCAGAAGCGTTTTCAGCATATCCTGGATTTCCCGGCATTCATCCCTTAAATACATTCTGATATCCAATGCAACCTGGTCATTCCGGCTCCTGCCGGTATGAAGCCGCTTGCCCACATCTCCGATGCGAGAGATGAGGATGGTTTCAATATTCATATGAATGTCCTCGGCCGAAACTTCAAATTTCACCTTGTCGTTTTCAATGTCCTCCAGAATTTCAAAGAGTGTTTTTCGAATGAGTCCGGCGTCGTTCTTTGGAATAATGCCGCATTGACCCAGCATTCTGACATGTGCCGCGCTCCCGAGGATATCCTGTCTATACATCCTGCTGTCAAAATGTATTGACGAATTAAAATCATCCATTAATTGATCGGTGTTTTTTGAAAATCGTCCGCCCCAAAGCTTCATAAAAATCCTCGATTCTATCCATTTAAGTACGCGGCCGGCCTCATTTTAAAAGCCAGCCATGTAAGATTCCCGATCCTGTTACGAATCCCCGGGCCCGGCCTGAGGATTCGTATAAATACAAAAGGAAGAGTATAGGAATCAGTCTTTGATATGATTAAATTTTTTCATGTTGGCCTGGACTTTCAGCGGCAGGCCAAAGAGATTGATAAAGCCCTCCGCATCCTTCTGGTTATAAACATCGTCCTCGCCAAAGGTGCAAAGCTCTTCACTGAACAGGGAATAAGGAGATTCAACACCTGCGGGAATAATATTCCCTTTGTAAAGTTTCAATTTTACCTTGCCTGAAACATATTTCTGGGTGGAATCCACAAAAGCAGAAAGAGCCTCACGAAGGGGAGTATACCATTGACCGAAGTAAACAAGCTCTGCAAAACGCTGAGCAACCAATGCTTTATAGTGGGAGGCGTCACGGTCCAGCGTGATGTTTTCAAGTTCCTGATGTGCGGCATAAAGGATGGTCCCGCCCGGAGTTTCATAGACGCCGCGGGATTTCATGCCCACCAAACGGTTTTCTACAATATCAATGATGCCGATGCCGTTTTCTCCGCCCATTTTGTTAAGGGCTTGCAAGAGCTCTATGGGAGGAAGCTTCTCACCGTTGACTTTGACAGGAATACCTTTTTCAAACTCAATTTCCACATAAAGAGGCTTATCCGGCGCCTTTTCGGGCGTAACCGAAAGCTGGAGCAGCCGGTCATAAAGAGGCTCGTTGGCAGGACTTTCAAGCTCAGAACCCTCGTGGCTCAAATGCCATATATTCCTGTCACGGCTGTAATTGCTGCTCTTACTTACCGGAATGGGAATGTTTCTTGCTACAGCGTAATCAATTTCTTCATCCCGTGAACGGATATCCCAGATTCTCCAGGGAGCAATGATTTTAAGGTGGGGGGCAAGAGCCTTTATGGTCAGTTCAAACCTTACCTGATCGTTTCCTTTCCCCGTAGCGCCGTGGCAAATAGCAGAAGCGCCTTCTCTTTCGGCAATTTCCACCAGTCTCTTTGCAATGATAGGCCTTGCAAAGGAAGTGCCCAGAAGGTATTTGCCTTCATAGACAGCGCCTGCCTTAATGGTGGGATAAATAAAATCGGTGATGAATTCTTCGGTAAGATCTTCTATGAATATTTTACTGGCGCCGGTTTGGATTGCCTTTTCATTGAGATGATCCAATTCCTCGGCCTGGCCCACATCGGCGGCAACAGCGATAACCTCGGCGTCATAGTTCTCTTTCAGCCATGGAATAATGATGGAAGTATCAAGACCACCCGAATAGGCGAGTACTATTTTTTCCTTGCTCATTAAAAATCTCTCCAATCTGTGTTAAAATTAGGTATAAGCTTTGTTGCTAATAATTATACAATACCATGTATATTTATTCAATACTTTGTATTGGCATAAAAAATAAAATTCCAGGATTTTTTATCATATATTGTTTGATGATTAGCGCAAGAAGTGTATTGATGGGTTCAATTCGTAATTTAGTTCCGGCGCGTCAGAGTGATGTTTCAGTGCGTCAGCGGAGCAGGATTGCGGAGTGGCGCGAATCAAAGTTGGATAAATCAATTCTGCTTATAGGAGAATGGAGAGAAGTACAAATGATTATTTTGGGAGTGGACCCGGGCTTTGCCATTACCGGTTATGGAATCGTTGAATACGCCGGCAACAAGTTTCGCGTATTGGATGTCGGTGTCATATCCACGGAAGCCGGCCTGGCGCTATCGGGCCGCTTATTGGCCATAAGCGAAGGGCTGGATGACCTGATTGGAAGGTATAAGCCTGACGCCATGGCGGTTGAGGAATTATTTTTTAATACCAATGTCAAAACTGCCATCAAGGTGGGGCATGGGCGCGGAGTTGCCCTTCTGGCGGCTGCCAAAGCCGGCATCAATGTATATGAATATACTCCGCTGCAGGTAAAGCAGGCGGTAGTGGGATATGGACGGGCTAAAAAGGAGCAGGTCCAGCAAATGGTAAAGCTTCTTTTGCATCTTGAAAAAATACCAAAACCCGATGATGCGGCCGACGCGTTAGCCATTGCCATATGCCATGCCCACAGCAGCGGTTCCATAAATCGGCTGAATCTTAAGGTGAATGCTGGAAATCCTTAATAAACCTATTAAAAAGCTTCTTTGTGCTTAAACAAAGGAGCTTTTTTAAGACGGAACCATTTTTGGCGCATACAAAAGCGCCGGTTCTCTGACTACCGGCGCTGTAATGTGATTTGGCTGCGGATTAAGGATTTGAACCCTAACAAACTGAGCCAGAGTCAGTCGTGCTACCATTACACCAATCCGCAACGACGAAGTCTATTATAATATGATTGAAAGACGATTTCAAGCCCTTTTTGAGTTTTTTTTAAAAAACATGCCCTGTTTGTATTTGATCAGACTGTTTTCCATGAGGTAAGCGATCTTTTTAGTTTTAAAGTTTAAAAAGACTGAACCGGGGCATTGCCCGATTCAGTCCCAAAGCTTTTATATCAGTGTCACATTCATCAATAAGACTGGCAGATAAATGCCTTAAAATTTATACCGGCCAGACCCAGTTAAACGGATCCGGCTTTTTGCCGTACTGGATGCCGGTCAGCTCGTCGTAAAGCTTCTGAGAAAGCTGACCGATTTTGCCGCCGCTTAATTTTATTTTGTTGCCGCCCCAGCAAAGCTCGCCGATAGGGGAGATCACTGCTGCGGTTCCCGTCCCGAAGGCCTCTTTTAATTGACCGTTGGCATGGGCATCATAGATTTCCTGGATTGAAACTTTTCTCTCTGAAACCTTTAAGCCCCAGGAGCGCAGAAGCTCAAGACAGGATTTTCTGGTGATTCCGGGCAGAATACTGCCGGTAAGCATGGGTGTAACGACCTCGTCGCCGATCACAAAGAAGACGTTCATGGTGCCGACTTCCTCAATATATTTTCTTTCCACGCCATCCAGCCAAAGAACCTGAGTATAACCCTTTTTGGCGGCCACCATCTGTGCCTTCAGGCTGGCAGCGTAATTGGCGCTTGCCTTGGCTTCTCCCAGGCCGCCCACAACAGCGCGGACATAATGGTCTTCTACATAGATTTTTACCGGGTTGAGGCCCTCCTTATAATAGGCGCCCACAGGTCCGGTAATGATGATGAACTGATAGCTGTTTGACGGATGAACTCCGACATGGGGCTCAGTTGCAATGATAAAAGGACGGATATAAAGAGATGTATCAGGAGCCTCGGGAACCCAGTCCTTATCAATGGCGACCAGTTTCTTTAAAGCCTCTACTGCAAAATCCTCATCAATCTTGGGAATGCAAAGGGTGTCGCAGGAATTGTTGAGACGCTTCATATTCTGATCCGGTCTGAAAAGAACAACTTCGCCGCCGGCTTTTTTATATGCCTTAAGGCCTTCAAAAATGGCCTGGCCATAATGAAATACCATGATGGCCGGTTCATAATTTATCGAACTGTATGGGACTATTCTGGCATCATGCCAGCCAGCTCCTTCAGTGTAATCCATAATAAACATGTGGTCTGAAAAGATATTTCCGAATTTCAAATCTTCTGCGGCCGGTTTGGCTTTTGGGGTTTTTGTTAAGCTTATTTTTATTTCCATTTCATACACGCTCCTTTGATAAATTAGTTTACACTAAAGAGGTGCAAAAATCTATAAATTTTGAAAAAATACTTTAATACTATATTGCTTTATAGTGCTACTCATTTAACCAAATTTGAAATATAAGCCTCTCTGACAAACATAAACCGGCAAAGCTGCATATGTTAAATTAGAATAACATTCCTTTATGAATAACTCGGCAATATTATCGGACTTTCATATGAAATCGTTTGGAGTGTGATATCATGTATATCCATGTGGTTAAACCCGGGGAAAGTATTTATTCCATCGCTCGGCAATATGGAGTATCCTGGCAGAAAATTGTTTCCGACAATGAGCTTCAAAACCCCGATCAGCTTGTGGCCGGACAGACCATTGTTATTCTGGAGGGCAGCCGTCAGCATGTGGTTCAGAGAGGGGAATCCCTTTATCTTATAGCTATGGAATATCAGGTAAGGGTTAGTGATATTCTGCGTGCAAACCCTCAAATAACCAATCCTTCGAACCTAAGCGTAGGGCAGACCATTACTATTCCGCCAAGAACTATTAAATTTGGCCCCATTCAGGTAAACGGCTATGCCTTTCCGAATATCAACAGGGAAACCCTCAGAAAAACATTGCCTTATTTGACTTATCTGAGTATATTCAGCTATCAGGTTAACGCAGACGGAAGTCTTGATGATATCGATGATACGGAATTGATACAGGCGGCCAGGAGCGCAAGGGTTGCTCCGCTGATGATTATTACTAATATCGGTGAGGATGGGGGCTTCGACAGCGATCTGGTCAGTACCATCCTCAATAATGAAACGCTTCAGGACACCCTTCTGAATAATGTCATCCGGATCATGCAACAAAAAAACTATTATGGACTGGGTATAGACTTCGAATATATTTATCCGCGTGACAGGGAACAATACAATAACTTTCTGAGAAAGGTAGTTTCCAGGCTCCGACCCCTTGGTTTCACCGTTACTACAGCCCTTGCGCCTAAAACTTCGGCGACACAGCAGGGCCAGCTTTACGAAGCGCATGATTACCCCGTTCACGGGGCGTTGGCAGACCATGTCATTTTAATGACCTATGAATGGGGCTATACCTACAGCCCGCCCATGGCTGTTGCCCCTATCAATGAAATCCGCAAGGTTTTAAATTATGCCGTAACCGCCATACCGCGCGAGAAAATTTTTATGGGCATACCCAATTACGGCTACAACTGGACGCTCCCATTCCAACAGGGGACGGCTGCTCAGACCATCAGCAATGTTGGCGCCGTGAATCTGGCCTGGCGGGAAGGTGCTGCCATTCAATATGATCCCATTGCACAAGCTCCGTTTTTTAGGTATTACGATGAGAATGGAACACAGCATGAAGTATGGTTTGAGGATGCAAGAAGCATTTTAGCGAAGCTTACCCTGGCCAATGAATTCAGGATCGGCGGTGTAAGCTATTGGACAATTATGCAATATTTCCCGCAAAACTGGCTTGTTTTAAGCTCTGTTTACGACATTGTGAAGGTCCTGTAAAATATTTAACCGCCACACAAATGAACAGGTTTAAAACTGTAAAAATGCCTTGTAATATACAGTAAAAATATATAGAATGAATTCAAAGAAAGATCAATCATTTCTATTTTGCTTTAAGGCGGAGGCTATTCTCCGCCTTAAAAAATATTATTCTTTTATTATAATAAAAAATATGTTTGAAAGGCTTATCAGCGGGTATTAATATGAATAAAAAGGAATCTATCAGGAACCATGCCATTAAAGTCATCGCCCGGGAAGGGTTTTATCGTGCAAAGGTGAAAGATATTGCCGAAGAAGCCGGGATAGCCGCTGGAACGGTCTACTTATATTTTAGCAGCAAGGAAGACATTCTGGATTATATCTTTTTGGTAGAGCATCAAAGAAGAGCGGATTTTGTCAATAGGCTGTATATCAAAAATACACCTATTGATATTGTGATAGAAAGTTTTATAAAATTTAATTATGACTGCTTCCGGGAGGAGCCCGAAACGGCAAATGTGCTTTACCGGGAGCTTATAACCGTGTCATCGTTAAAAAACCAGAAATCAAAATCGGTTATGGGAGAAGTGTATAAGAGTTTTTACAAAATTTTGAAGCAGGAAAAGGAGAACGGCAAAATCAGAGAGGATATTGATATTGAAGTAATGTCTCCTCTGATTATAAATTTTTTAAGAAATTCGTCTTATAATATATTGGCACAATATAAAAGCGTAGATTATGAACATATGAAGGAAAATTTAAAAAGACTGGTTTTACATGGAATAATGAAATAATATTTTAAAAAATTTAGACTGGAATAACTTGTAATTTAATGAATGGCTGTTCATTCAATGCTCAGTACAAGCTTACGGGGGTTAAAAATGTTTAAAAGGCATATAAAAACTGGGTTGATCCTTTTAGTTTTTACTATGATTTTCTTAAGCTATGTACAAGGTCCGGTTCATGCAGAGGATATTGCAGGGACCAGAAACATTCTTATTGTAAATTCCTACCACCAAGGCCTGACATGGACCGACGATCAGGTCTGCGGCATTATAGAAACCTTCAAGAATCAAGATCGGATTTCCGTATATGTTGAGTACATGGACTGGAAGAACTATCCGACAACCCGTAATATAGAATATTTAAATAATTATTTTCATTATAAGTATCAGGACAAAAACATCGATTTATTGATCACGACGGACGATAAAGCTTTGGAATATGTTTTGGAGAACAGAGAAAGTCTCTTTGCAAATGCGCCGGTGGTATTCAGCGGAGTGAATTCAAGAGGTATTTCTCAAATTACAAAAGGGTATCGGAATCTTACCGGAGTTACTGAGGTTATTGATCCCAAGGATACCATCAGAATGGCTTTGTCCATCAACCCTTCCGTCAAAAATATATATTTGCTCTATGACAATAGTGAAAGCGGGTTGTCAACCGGTTCCATTGCCGAGGAAGAGATCAATTCCATGAATTTGAACTTAAACATCATCAGCTGGAATAACCTGTCTTACGAAGAAATATTGAAAAAGGTCAAGGATTTAAAAGACGACAGTATTATTTTAGTAACGACCTATTACAGCGATGTTGAGGGAAAAGTTGTCGGCTTTGAAAATACAACCCGGAAAATAGCCTTTATCAGCCATATTCCTCTATACCATCTGTATGATTTTGGTCTGAATAATGGGGCGTTGGGCGGCGATATGTTAAGCGGCAGGCTTCAGGGGCAAAGCGCGGCCAGTCTGGCTCTCAGGATATTAAACGGAGAAATCGCAGACAGTATTCCCATACAATTCACAAAAACAACCCGCAAGGTTATTGATTTTAATCAGCTGGAAAAATTTAATATTCCCTTAAGCGTAATCCCGGAGGATGCTGAGATAATTCATAAACCTTTTTCTTTTTTTGAAACTTACAAAAAGCTGGTCTCATGTGTTGTTCTTGCTTTTATAGTTTTAATCTCCTTTGCTATGATTCTTCTTCTTAATCTCAGGAGAATTAAAAAGCTAAAAGACAAGCTTAGTGAAAAGCATGAGGAATTGACCCAAATATATGAAGAATTGGCGGCCTCGGATGAAGAATTAAAGGAGCAGTACGATGCCATTAAAGTCAGTAATGAAAAAATACGCGTCAGTGAGGAAAAGTTTAATTATCTGGCTTATCATGATGGTTTGACAGGCCTTTTAAATAAGCTCTCCCTCTATGAAAATGCCATCAAAGATTCGTTTTGGCAAGGGAAGAATGCCGGCCTACTGTTTGTGGATATCGATAATTTCAAATATATCAATGACACCATGGGTCACGATTTCGGCGACAAGCTCTTAAGGAGTATAAGTGACAGGCTCGCCTCTCTTTTGGTTGACGGATGTTCTTTATACCGGTTAAGCGGAGATGAGTTTATTGTTATTGTGAAAAATATCAACAGTGAAGAGGATGCTGAAACCCTGGCTGCTCATATTCTGGCAGGGTTTGGTGACGAATTTAAGATTGCCGACAGTATTCTCTACCTTAGCCCAAGTATTGGAATTGCAATGTATCCCAAGCATTCCGTTCACTTGGAAGAGCTGCTGAAATATGCCGATATAGCCATGTACAAAGCAAAAGAGCAGGGCAGAAACAGATATGTTATTTACAATGAAACAATGAATCAGGATATTATTGAAAGAGTGAACATTGAAAAATATTTACATACGGCTTTGCTGAAAAATGAATTTGAAATCTATTACCAGCCTCAGCTCGATATAAGGTCGGAGAAAATCACAGGCTTTGAAGCCTTGCTCCGGTGGAACAGCCCCGAGCTGGGCAGAATATCGCCGCTGAAATTTATAAAAGTTGCGGAAGATACCCACATTATTATTCCGCTAGGGATCTGGGTTCTGAAAAAAGCCTGCGCTTTCCTGAAGAAACTGCATATGGAAGGCTATAATGATTTGACCGTCTCTGTGAATATTTCAATTATTCAGCTTCTTCAGACCGATTTCGTTGAAACGGTGATGGATATCTTGGAACTGCAAGAGCTCGAGCCCGAATTTTTGGAGCTGGAAATCACCGAGTCTATATTGATAGAATCTTATGAAAATATCTGCTCAAAATTGGAGACCTTAAAAGACAGGGGTATCCGGATCGCACTGGATGATTTCGGAAAGGGATATTCCTCCTTAAGCTATTTAAAACAGCTTCCGATATCTACAATAAAAATAGATAAATCCTTTGTGGATCATATTACTTATGATCCTGTAAGCAATAATTTAATCAGAAAAATCATCGAGATTGGCAAAAGTATGGGTATGCGTGTGGTAGCGGAGGGAGTAGAAACGCCGGAACAGCTCAAGTTCTTAAAGAAGCACCGCTGTAATAGAATCCAGGGTTATTTATTCAGCATGCCAATACCGGAAATGGAAGCAGAAGTGTTCTTGAAAAAGGGTTAGCGGTAGATTTTTTCGCAGGGGGAGTATTTTTTGAACAAAAGAATGGACAAGCTCAGAACCATTATAAACGAAATGATTACCTCGGACGGCTTTAACCGGGAGGAACTTGCGGGGAGAAGTCAGGAGCTGGACAGGCTTCTTTTATTTTTCATGCAAAAAAACAATTATTACAAGACGGTATTTGGCAATCGTAATAGGAAGGAATTTGACGACTTTTTTGAAAAGCTTCTGCACTTTGATAAATTGTATGACAGTATAAGGATCGTTGATCCTGTCAAAAAAAAAGTTTTTGAGGTTAAAAATGCAGAATTATTCGAGACCGATTTTGTATGCTACAATTTCTGGAAGAAAAAAGATGTTTGCAGTAATTGCATTTCTATGCGGGCCTATAATGAGAATGATACCATTTTTAAAATTGAACACCATGAGGATAATATTTATACGGTAGCCGCAGTTCCCGTTGAGATACAGGGCAGGACATTGGTGGTCGAAGTTTTGAAAAATGTTACAAACATTCTTCGGTCGGAATCAGAAAATCCTGAATATGGCATAAAAATACTTTCCTCCATAGATTATGTAAACCAGGCGGCGGTAAAAGATGAATTGACGAATTTATTCAACAGGAGATTTGTCAAAGAAAAGCTGCCAAATGAACTGTTTATTTCCGCTATAAAAGGTGAGCCGCTTTCGGTCATCTATGCAGAATTAAGCTATTTCTCACTGATCCGTGATACATACGGGGAATCAGCCGGGGATCATGTGCTGAAACAATTTGCGGAAGAATTGAAAGATTGTATCAGCCAGAAGGATGGTTGGGCTGCAAGATATGGAGCCCAGGAATTTATTCTGTGTGCTAAAAATACTGATGGGGCAGCAGCCATAGCAGAAAGAATCAAAAATACTGTAAAGCAAAAAATATTTCTTTATGGGAGGCACCGAATCAACTTAAATTGCAGAACAGGTGTTTATATCTTTGAAAATAATAAGGAATATCCCTCTGTATATGAAATCATTGAGTCATTAAAAAGAAATTCATATGCTTAAGCACATCTAAACGAAAACCAATGCAGGAACCGGCTGGATTTCAATCGAACCCGTATTTTCCTGCACTCATTTTTTAATCAACCGGCGTTAAAAACTTCATATCTAATAAGCTTCACAGATCTTGATTTTCAATTATTTTCCACTTGTTCGCCCAAATTCGCCAAAATTCGCCAAAATAAAAAAATACCTATTGCTTTGACATAAAGTCCATAGTATAATAACTGAGTTCATAAAATCAAATATTCCATATTAATTAGATGTAAATATATAGTAGTATAGTCACATAAAGGATTGTGAAACAGGGTATTAAAAACTAAAAACTGATTTGGAGGAATCAGTATATCATAGAAAAATTAAATATTCTGAGATTGTAAATAGCAAATCCATCGAAAGGTGGAGACGCAAAGCCATGAATCTAAAGCATTATTGCCACGATCGTCAGGTTGCCGAAATCATAGCGGAATTTTATTCATGGCGGGCAGTATATAGGACCCGCCTTTTTTATTGTGAAACAACAGGGTGCCCTTATATTTCTACGGATGATGCAAAGCCTTTGGTTGATAACTTACAAAGGAATTAATATGAGACATAGGAGGCCTTAACATGAGAATATTTATAGTATTTTATGATCTGGCTTGCAGGAGGTTATTAGGGTGTTAATGGGCAGAATAAATATTCCGGTTGTTTGCTGCGATGCCGGGGACGTGTTAGCAGAAGATATTTTTAATCAAAAAGGAGTTCTCCTTGCCGTTAAAAATACAGTAATGAATCATTATATTAAGAGAAAGCTTCTGGAATTTGGAATTAACGATGTGTGGCTGTATCAGCCTGCAGGGCTTTTTGTGCACGAAGCAAAAGCATCAAAAAAAGAAAAGGTTGAGAAAAACTATAAAAAAGCTGTTTTTATTGTCAAAAAATTCTTAAGCCAAATATGCTCAGGAGGCACTATCGATTACGGGCTTGTCAATGAAATATCCAATACGATTTTAGAGGTCATTTACGAGCCCGGCAGTATTGCGCAATGCCTTTCCGAGCTGAAGCATTCCGACGAATATACCTATACCCATTGTGTTAATGTAGCTTTTTATTCCATGCTCATTGCCAAGTGGCTGAAAACCCCTGATTCTTTGACTCAAGAGGTCATTCAGGCAGGTTTGCTCCATGATATCGGAAAGACAAAAGTTTCAAAAGAGATTTTAAATAGTCCTCGTCCCAACCTACTTTACTGAGGTTGCTTTTGTATAAGAATCCGTCACATATTAACACCA
>ENA-UOOK01000587-UOOK01000587.1-fermentation-metagenome-genome-assembly--contig:-NODE-587-length-48387-cov-9.339009_pt1 | contig 48387 bp, 39 predicted proteins | sample MGYA00245777_ERZ724023 | MGnify/ENA primary metagenome ERZ724023 (study PRJEB28704, sample SAMN03018312) | fermentation metagenome | biome: anthropogenic terrestrial biome; feature: soil; material...
TCTGTTCTCTGTTCTCTGTTCTCTGTTCTCTGTTCTCTGTTCTCTGTTCTCTGTTCTCTGTTTTCTGTTTTTGTTTTCTGTTTTCCGTTATCCGTTATCCGTTATCCGTTATCCGTTATCCGTTCCCTATTTGTTGGTTGTCTAACGTCTAACATCTTAATAAAATTTTATCACCGTTTTATCAAATTGTCAACATATCTTTCTGTTTTTTTGTTACAATTAACTAAATATAATTGTGGTAAAAAATAATCTTTTCTTTATAGAACTGCCTCAAGCCTGTGTTAGCTCTACTTTAGCTAAAAACGCTGTATATTTTTATATTGTTGGATAACTAACTTCCGCATTTTTGGCCATATAGCTATGCAAACATTAATAGTTCTTTGCAACAATACAGGAGTATTAGTAACTCCGAATTCATTTTTAAAGGAAATTGGCTGATTGCGGAATTTCTTTCACCAACAAGCCACTTCGTGACTTGTTGCAGTGAAATTACTATTTTATTCTTTGCAATCTTTTGATTAAATATGCTGATAATGCCATCAGTATTGCGGTAAAAATAAGAATATATTGCTTGTTTTGTATTTCTATATTCAAAATTCTAATAAATTTTCCTTCTGTCAGTTCTATAAATTTTTTGCCTACAAAAGCACCTGCAAATGCAGCAAGATTGCTCATTGCGGCATAAAATCCGACGTAATTTGTCTGATCCGATTCAGGAAGATTTATATATGGTGCATTAGCAAATACAATATTTATTCCAGGTGCACAAATAAAAGCAAAAATCATAGACAATGGATATATGTAATATAGGGTTTCTTTAGCCACCATCGTAAGCCCAAGGTAATGCAGAAGATACAATCCCATTGAAAAATATAGAGCTTTAAACCATGTCGTCTTTCTTATCCTCCTGCTCCATAAAGGGGTAAATAAAATAAGCAAAGGGATATTAAGCATATTTATAAGATTAAGATAGGAGTATTTAACTTCAAGAGATTTAAGCATGTAAATTGTAAAATATGGTCCGGGAATATTTGCAGGAAATGACCAAAGGCACACAATAAAAACTGTAATAAGGTATTTTTTCTGCTTAAACGGATTTATAAGTATCTGCTTAAGACTTATTGATGTTCTGTTTCTTTTGTTTGGGTATTCTTTAATCTTCGTTAAAAAATATATATCTAAAGTAGCTAAGAGCAACGCAAAAATTCGCAGCAGCAATAGCCCCTTAATCTCATTTCCATTTTCTTTGAAAGTGTCAACCAATCCACTGAATCCAAGAACGATTACATATTGAAGAATTCCATTTGTAATGCTGAAAAAAGAAAAATATTGTACACGATTATTATCCGGTATGCTCTTAATGTGCCATACTGAAAGCCCCGGAGAAATGATAGCATTATTAACGCTCCCTAAAAGGATAACTATAATAATTAAATTCAACCTGAACTGATAATTAATATCAGCAAGCGAGAGTGAACTGATAACTACTATGTTTAGCAGGTAACTAATACCTTTACCGATAATTAATATCTTTTTACGGCTTCCAAACCTTTCGAGAATCACTGGGGATAATATTTGAAGTGTATTACCAATGAAGCCTATCATAGTGATTGTACCCATCACCATATCATCAGCACATAAAAGAAGCATAAGCCCTGTTAAAAAATTGCCACCTATAATTCCATTAATAATTCCGGTTGTGTAATTAGAGGCAGCTACATTAACCCTGCTTGCTCCTATTTCACTCTTTGGCTCAAATGTAGTGTCTATAATACTTCGTATTCTATATTTAACAACGTGTAATATCGCTTTTAACTTTAACATATCCCACCAAACATATGCTGCCTTTTGCCAAACTGCGATTTTAAACTACTGATGAAAGTTAAACCTGTGTTTTGCAACACTTCATTCTAATATTTGAGTTCTTGGTGTTGGATCTTGCATACCTTTAAAAATTTAAATGGTTCAGGGTACTTATAGCTTTCTTTACTGCTATGGTTATCCAGCCTTCTTTTGAAAGCTGATAAATTTGGGGTTATCTGGATATCTGAATTTTTTCAGAAAGCCACATCGTGATTTTCTGTGTATTAATATATATATTTATACTTGTATGGTTATACAAGGTAATCAATTGAATCATTAATATGCAGAGTCATAAGCTGCTTTGCTAACTCTTTTTCCTTATTTTCAATAGCTTCAATCATCAATTTATGTCTCTTTATTGAGCGTTCTAAAGAATCCGGTACCTTCACATCTCGTTTAAGTTGTTCCCTAAGCATATCCTGTAATGTACTGAGCATTTCAAACAGAACTCGGTTTTCACTGGCTTTAGCAAGCAGTAAGTGAAATTGAATATCTAATTCGTTGTATTTATTAATGTCCTTCTCACTCAATGCTCTTTCCATTTTCTTGTATATTTCTTTCATTTCACTCAATTTTTCATCATTAATTCTGTCTATGCAAAGCGAGATTGACTGCACTTCAAGTGGAAGCCTTGCTTCGCATATCTCTTGTATATCAATATTGCTCATTACAAGTACAGGTAAAAGTGGCTTCATGAATGATTCAGGCGTAATTTCATTTACAAAAGAGCCAATTCCATGTTTAATCGTAATTAAACCCGTTGAATCTAGCTTTTTCATAGCTTCCCTGACTGTGAACCTGCTTACCTCATATTTTTTTGCTAAATCATATTCGCCGGAGATTTTATCACCGGGCTTAAGCTCGCCACTGATAATATCCTTCTTTATGTCCTCTACGATCATATCACAAAGATTTTTATGCCTCATTTTTACCTCCTGAAAATCATAAAAACGGTAAGATGAACTAATATAATTTTAATAGAACCTTACAGCCTTAAATCCCATAATAAAACAAAAACTAACACCTACATAAATACTTATATTATGATTGCTTCACGTTATGACTGCTTCCCGACAATTATAAAACGACTTTTCCTGCAGGTTTACCCGCAGAAAGTTGCAACAAGCAACAACCTAGTGTAATGTATCAATGACATTTAGTATCAAGTAGATCGATCTGCTTATTCTTAGAGACTGCAGTAGGTTGAAAGAATAAGTGTAAAAATCATTGATACTATGCACTAGTGCAATCACAATTCGTTTCTTTTTATTGTCCAACATCTTATGTCATATTTTATTATACGATCTTAATACACCGATGGCAAGTTAATTTTATACACCGTACATTTTCCCATAAATCTCCTTGAACAGCTTAAAACCTTTTTGATATGTTTCACCATTTTCAGGGTTTGGAAGTATAACTCTTGATGCTTTCATGACCGGTAGCTCATGATTTAGGCTTCCAATTGCTCCAACTGCTGCCATAGCGGTATATGCGGCTCCAAATGCTGTTGCTTCCTCAATCCCGGCAACAGCAATCTCTTTCCCAAAAACATCGGCTTGAATCTTCAGCCAGATATCGGAATTCGTATATCCTCCATTGCATTTAATTTGTTTCACTCTACCGCTTATGGAATCAAGAATCTCATAAATGGAAAACATTCTGTACATAACACCTTCCATTGCTGCTTTAACAAAATGACCTGGTTTATGTGACAGATCTAACCCATATAAAATTCCTCTGGCTTTTGCATTCCAGTTTGGAGAGCGTTCACCTGTAAGCAGCGGTAAAAAAACAAGTCCCTCGCTACCAGCAGGAATACTACAGGCATATTCGTCAAATAATTCATAAATGTTACCATTTCCGCCTTTTTTTACTTCCTCGCTGAATTGCTTTTCAAAATTGTCCCTTAGCCATTTCAATACGATTCCGCCATTGTTAATAGCTCCACCGGCTACCCAGGTATCCTTTGTATAGCAGTAACACCATGTTCTTTGCATTTTATCCAGAAGTGGCTTGTCCACTGCTATTCTAAGTGCGCCACTTGTTCCTATTGTGCAGGACATTGAAGTATCATCAAACACTCCGCATCCGACATTCGCCAACATTCCGTCTCCAGCTCCTATAACCACAGGTATATCTTCACTTAAACCCATTGCATCCGCAAATTCTTTTTTCATTCCTTTCAAAACATGAGTGCAATCGACCGCTTCTCCAAACTTATCTGTTCCTATGCCAAGAATGCCCGAAAGAATATCCTTGTCCCATTTAAATGAATGTATATTAAAGCATGACGATGCTGAAGCATCGGAATAATCAATGTAAAAATCGCCAAACAATCTAAATAGAATATATTCCTTTATTGAAACAAATTTATATGTCCTCTCAAAAATCTCAGGCTTGGTTTCTTTCAACCAAAGAATTTTACTTAAAGGATACATTGGGTGCTGAGCTCTGCAGCCCGTTCTATTGTATAAATCACCGCAATCGTATTCTCTTGATACCGCTTCTGCCTGTGCTAAAGGTCTATTATCAGCCCAAGTAATAACATTTGTCAAACAGTTTCCTTCCCTATCCAGAGCCATGAAGCTGAAAAGCTGGGTTCCCAGACCGATTGCTTGAATATACTTTGGATTAATTTCTGAATTATTAATACAATTCCGGGTCACTTCGAGAAAAGCTGAGAATACCACCGACGGATCAAGCTCAGCCATTCCCGGTTGGGCGCATATCATTGGATATTCTTTGTAATCTATTGACTTCTGGTTTCCGTCTCTGTCGAACAACGCCGCACGAACTCCTGTTGTACCTATATCAATGCCCATATATAAATCGCTCATAAAAATTGCTCCTTTTATTACAATAAAAAACAATAAAAATAGAGCCTGCAAGCTTATTAAGGCCTGACAGGCTGCTTAAAACTTTTGTGTATAAACTACTATCGCAAAGGGGAAACCTCACCGCAATCCTTGTCGCATAGGAAGGTATATTTCCCTTGTAATGAAGAAACCAATGAAACAACACAGTTCGCTTCAGCAAGACGTTATGATTTACTTATACTTTGCTGAGATATGCGACATGTAACATATAACATATAACGTATAACGTATAACGTATAATGTATAACATATGACACATAACATGTGTCATGTTTTATTCCTTAACAAATACGGTTTCGCCACCTACTATTGTCCGTTTGATATTTATGTTCTCATCAAAGAATATAATATCTGCATCTTTTCCTGGGATAAGAGAACCTTTTTTATTATCTATCCCCAAAATAGATGCCGGTGTTGAAGTCATCATTCTGACAGCATCTGTAACCGTTGCTCCTGCTAAACGTATCATATTTCTGATAAGGCGATCCGCTGTTGCAGTACTGCCCGCGAAAGCTGTTCTGTCAAGAAGCTTAGCCACATTGTCTTCAACAATAACTTTTTGCCCGTCCTTAAGGCTTCCAAGAATGCTTTCACCATCAGGCATACCTGCCGCCCTCATTGAATCTGTTACCAAAACTGTACGCGAAGGTCCTTTTATTTTGTAAATGAGCTTTAAAAGCTCCGGCGGCAGATGTACACCATCTGCAATAATCTCAACAGTCATTTCATCAATAAGATAAGCGCTCTCTATTATCCCGCCATATCTGAATGCGTTTCTTCTACTGACACCAGACATTGCCGAATAAAGGTGTGTTACGTGGGTAAAGCCATTTTCAAAAGCTTCCTCAACCTGAGATGATATAGCATCTGCGTGAGCTATGGAAACGAGAAGCCCTTTAGACTTTAAACGCCTTCCAAACTCCATTGCCCCTTCTAATTCAGGCGCTGCGCTCCATCTTAGTATATCATCAGACCAACTTAGAATTTTCATATATTCTTCGGGATCGGGGTTCTTTATATATCTTGGATCCTGTGCCCCTTTTTGAGACATTGCAAAGTATGGACCCTCTAAATGTAATCCCAAAAGAATTGCTCCGTTATACTCTGACTTTTTTGCTTCCTTAAATATTTCAAGGGAGTTTTTCAGCTCATCCAATGTGCTTGTTAGAGTTGTGGCAACAAGTGCAGTTGTACCATACTCTGCATGTTTTGATGCCGCACCTGTGAATGCCTCAACCGTACCATCCATAAAGTCGTATCCGCCTCCGCCATGAGTATGGATATCAATCAGTCCGGGTGAAACATAAAGACCTTCTGCATCAATGACTTTACAATTGTCACATTCACCTGTTTTCTTACCAGCATATGTGATAATACCATCTTCATAAAAAACTTCGGCATCTTCAACAATACGGTACGGTGTTATCAGCTCTGCATTAATAATTTTAAATTTACCCATTACTTATTCCCCCCCCAAATTTACTATTATGTCCTTCAAGGATGCGCTCAGAAAATCGTATAGCACTACTTTATAAATAGATAAATATGTGCAAATGTTCCTAATGAGCGCAGTTCTGCTATGTATATATATGTTGAATAAAAAATTCAACATATATATACACGAATTTCACATGTAGTTTATTTTGGAATAGCCCTGAACAGGCACATATGCAATCTAAATTGAAAAAGATTTTACAAGCATAATCAAATATAATTACTTTTCTTTCCAATTTATATAACTATACTCTAAAGTAAACGGTTTGCGCTATCTGAGTCTGTATAAAGTATAGCATTATCATGATTTTTTAATATTGTAGCCGGGCAATTGGTTGAGATATCCTCTGTTGCAGTACGATAAACGGCTTCAGCCTTTGTTTTTCCGGGTACCATTCCAAAAATATAGCTTCCTGCCATCAGGCCCGGTATTGTTATGCTGATCGCATGGGTTGGTACAAGATCAATGCTGGCAAAGCAACCGTCATTAACCTGCTGCTGTCTGCATACTGAATCAAGTTCAACTGTTTTCACCAGGACGGGATCCTGAAAATCTGCTACCGGAGGATCGTTAAATGCCAAGTGACCATTTTCGCCAATACCAAGGCAAACAATATCAGTTGGATTTTTCTTTAAAAGCTCAGCATATCGTACACACTCAGCCTCCGGATCTCCTGTATTCCCTTGAATGTAGTTGACTGATTTAAAGCCCACTTTTCCAAAAAGCCTGTCTTTCAGAAAATTACCAAACCCTTGTGGAGCATTGGCATCAAGTCCTATATACTCATCCATGTGGAATGCATTTATTCTGTTCCACTCAATATCCTCTTTAAGAAGAGTTTCTAAAAACTCGTTCTGTGATGGAGCTGCCGCAAAAATCATATTTATTTCTGATTTTTCTTTCAAAAGCTCCCGAATTTTTGAAGCTGTATTCTTTGCAGCATCTGCACCAAGATTCGCTCTGGTGTCAAAAATCCTGATTTTTAGTTTTCCTGCTGTTACTTCTTTCAATAAGCTCATTACATAATCCTCCATATTATATTTTTTTGATATAATTTATTTTTGTTTTTAACAACATATTCTCAGGGATTGCTTTATCCTCTCACTATGATATACCCTAATATATTATTTGTAAAAGAATTTAGCATACATTTCTAAGTTAACCTATCATTGCGATTGCTCCTTCAACATCCTTATAAGGTTTTCTGTTGCTACCTGTGCCATCCTTATGTTTGCCTCCGCGGTGTAAGCACCTATATGAGATGTTAAAACAAAATTATTCATCTTAACCAAAGGATGATCTCCCGGAGGTTCAATTGAAAAGACATCGAATGCCGCACCCGCAATTGTGCCCTCAGATAATGCCTTATAAAGGGCTTCTTCATCAACAAGCTCACCTCTTGCTGTATTAACAACGAATGCCGTGTTTTTCATTGAACTTAAAACATCGGAATTGATCATGAATCTTGTGCTGTCTGTCAAAGGAAGGTGCAGTGTTAAAAAGTCAGCTGATGATATTAACTCATTTAATTCTTTTATTTCGATATTATATTCTTTTATAAAGTCACTTTCGGTATCAACAAAAGGATCGTATGCCAGGATTTTCATGCCCAAACCACTTGTCATTCGAGCTACTTCCTGCCCTATCATTCCAAGCCCTACAATACCTACTGTCTTTCCTGTTATCTCTACTCCCCGAAAGCGTTCCCATCCACCCTGCTTTGTGCTTAATGAAACAGGTACTATATTCCTTGCCAGAGTAAAAAACAAACCTACCGCAAGCTCAGCAACTGAAACAGCATTTGTTCCAGCAGCTCTATCGATCTTAATATTCAAACTTCTAGCTGCATCAATATCAATATTATCAAGACCTGCACCATATTTTGAAATAGCCTTTAGTTTCGGTGAGTTTTTCATTACTCTTTCGGTAACCGGATCAATTCCCACAAGCAGACCATCGACATCCGCACAAAGCTCTATCATTTGTTCCTCGGATAGTGTTTTGCCGGTGGTGTTTTCAATTACCTCAAAACCGTTTTCATTTAAAAGCTTAAAGGTGAAATCCCCGGCTTGCCGAAATGAACGGGGAGTTATTAAAACCTTTTTCATAGTCGTTCCTCATTTCACTGTAGTTTTGCAATCAATCATTTCTATATTGTTATTTGGGCACCTATTGTAGCACATTCCGCATGCAACACAATCTTCGTTGTTGATCTCCCAATAATCACTCTTTTTAAGAGGGATGGCAAACTCACCACATATGGATGAACACAGCCCACAGCCTTCACCGCAACCACAATTGAGACAACGCTGTGCCTCAGCAATAGCCTCTTCTTCAGTTAATACACGTTTATAAGCTGAAAAGCTTGTTTTACGCTCCTCACCATCTGCTGTAGACAAGTCAAGCTTTGGTTTGTCTTTGAAATATCCTGTTCTATTTAACACGGCTTCCTTTGAGACAACAGGAAATTTATCGCCAAATTCCAGTGTAGCGTTTTTGCCGGCTATGCTATGGTCGATTGCACAGGCAATGCGGTTTCCGGCTGCAACTGCTGCTATAACCATTACATTTTCACTCATATCAGCTGTTGCATAAACACCCTCCATTCCGGTCTCACCTGTAACAGGGTTACAATTAGCAGTATAACCTCTATCAGAAAAATATTCTATGCACTGGTTTTTCATTGTCTTGCGTCCGCTATTTGAAATAACGGTATCGCAATCAATCACAAATTCCGAGCCTTGAACTTCCTGATTCTTCTTTCCACCTTTTGCTCCATATGCAAAGTTTGCAATTCTAACTCCCACTGCCCTGCCGTTGTCAACAATTATTTCCTTTGGCGTCACAAAATGCATTGTCTTTATGCCCTCAGCTTCTGCTTCGGTTATTTCTTCGGAAATTGATTTCATTTCTTCTCTCGTTTTATTAAAAATAACTAAAACATCTTGGGCTCCAAGCCTTATAGCTGTTCTTGCTGAATCAAGTGAAGCAACTCCCTCACCTAAAACAACAACTTTCTTTCCAATGTCCGGAGCATTATTTTCATATACTGATTTTAAATACCCAGTAGCAGATATAACATTGTTAGCATCCTCACCGGTAATATCAATTGATGAGCCCTGTCTTGCCAAAGCAGCGACAAATATTGCCTTAAAGCCCTGCTCCTTTAGGCTATCTATGCTAATATCTTTACCAAGCTCCATGCCTGTCTTGAAACAGATCCCCACACTTTTCAAAACCTCTATTTCCTTATCAAGAACAGCATGATTCATCCTAAAAGTGGGTATCCCATACCTTAACACTCCGCCCAGATAATTTTCTTTTTCAAAAACTGTTACCTGATATCCTGCTGTTGCCAGATTCCAAGCTGCAGACATACCGGCAGGACCTGAACCAATGACAGCAACTTTATCATTGCGTTTTTTGCTTATTTTTATTTCGGGATCCCAACCCATTTTTTCTCCGTATTCAATAACAAACCTTTTAATGTCCTTTATCGGAACAGGAGTGCCAATCTCTCCTCTTGTACATGCCTGCTCACATGGATGATTGCATACCCATCCGCATACGGATTGAAGTGGATTTTTCTCCATAATCAATTCATATGCCCGCTTATAATCCTTTTTGGCAACAGCACGGACATAAGCCTGCGCAGGAACATGATGCGGACATGCAGCCTTGCATGGAGCTGCGAGATCCGGGTTTTTAATTTTAGCAAAGCCCTTATACAACGTAAGCTCTGGAGCACTTTTTACCAATGGCACAACCATGTCTCTCATTTCTCTGAGAGTTCCAAAGCCATGCTCATCCATATATTCTTTGAGCTCTTTTATCACATCACCAATAAAACCAAAACCGCTCATAAGCGTTTCAGCACAAATTCCGAGCAGATCCGCACCGCACATTACCATTTCCGCTGCATCTGTGGCGTTTCTGATCCCGCCGGTTGCCATGATCCGAGGATCTGGTCCGTTCACCTTTCTCATTTCATATGTGTCGCGGAGCGCTAGGGGTTTGAGCCATGCTCCTGAATGACAGGACATGCTGATTTCATCTTGCAGATGATAAACAGCCTTGCCCGGGTTGTCCAAATCAATAGGCGGTATGCCGAGCCTGTTTGCTGTTCCTCCAACCGCGTCTGCACCTGCCTCATACAAGGACTTTGCAATTTGAGCAATCTTCCCGCCTTCTGGAGTAAGCTTAACAAACAGTGGAATTTTTATTGCTTTTTTTATTTCACGTACAATTTCAGCAACAACGTCGGCTTGTTGACCAAGGCTGGCACCGGTGCGGATAGAGCAGCTTCCCTCGTCTCCCTTTGATAGCTCAACATTATATGACATATTGGGACAGCACATATTCAACTCAATAATATCCGCTCCGACTTCCTCGAACTTTTTAGCCATGTTTACCCAGCCTTCAACACCCTTATCTCCGGCATAGGTTATGTTTGCAAACAAAATCAGTTCCTTAAGAACTTTCTTTGCATCTTCCATAAGCCTTAGGCCTTCATCAAATTTAAGACGCTTTTCTGCTGTAAAGCACAATGCATTTCTGTCGTTAAAAACAGCATACCTCGGCACTCTGTTTATATAGGGTGCGGGGTCTATTGTAAGCTTAATGCTGGCTGCAGCCCATCCTGTTTCCTCTATACGCAATAATTGCTTAACTGATTTTGTGGTAGGTCCGGAAGCAACATAAAAAGGGTTTTTAAAATGCACTCCTCCAATATCCACAGGTATATATATTTCTTTATTCATTATGCACCCTCCGTTTTCATTTCGTCCCCGGCAGTGAAATTTTTCTTGCTTTACTCAACTTTCCCCACCTCAAAATACTACTCGCAAGTTGAGGCGGGAAAGTTGAGTTACTTTATCAGCGGGTTTGTAATTTTAACGCCTTCTCTGGCTGATTTATAGATTAAATTAACAACCTTAAGTGCTTCCAGCCCGTCTATTCCTCTGAGTCCAACCTTAGCGTCTTTTCCCTCAAGGCAGCACTCCATAAAATGCCTTATTTCTGCGACATAACCAAGATTATAACGTTCGTCAACTGCAGGCTTTGACCACCCGGTTGTAGCTTCTGCCTTTTCAACGGTATATTTTAAACCGGGAACTGAGAAGCAATTAATAGGAGATGAGAAAGTTAAATCAAGGTGCATGCATCCTTCTGTGCCATAGATATCAATAACATCCTCCATACCGCCCATTGTGAGATAATTTGCTTCAAGAAGCGCTGATGTACCGTCTTCGAATTTTATAAGGCAAGCAGACCAATCCTCACCTTCCATTTTGTTATGAATCATGTTCTTCTCAAAACCGCCTGATGTCATTGCAACAAGCTCTGTCCAGCGATTGTTTTTTAAAGAGAGCATAAACGCAACAGGGTGGATTCCAAGATGCACCATAGCACCACCACCGCAGTAGCGAATGCTTTGTGCAAAGGGTGAGTGAGAACCACTATGGCATTCTCTTGCCCTTATATATAAAGGCTTGCCGATAGCTCCTTCTTCAACAATGTCTAAAGCTTTCAACAATGCAGGTGCAAAAAGCCAGTCCTCAGCGTAATAAAGCTTTTTCCCAGCTTCTTTGGCTGCATCAACCATTTCCTGTGCATCTTCTACTGTTGTTGCAAGAGGTTTTTCTGAAATAACATCTCTGCCATGCTTAAATGCCAAAAGCGCTACATCATGATGCAGAAAATTTGGGAGACATATGTCTACAAGATCACAGTCTACTTCAGCAATTGCTTTTGCATAATCGTCATAATAAGTGTAGTCAGTAAGACCGTATTCTTTTGCAAGAGACAATACTCTTGACTCGTCCTTATCGCATACAGCGACAACCTCCGCAATATCCTTGCATCTTGAGTATCCGTCCATATGAAGGTTTGCGCTAAACGCTGCGCCAACAAGTAAAACCTTAACTTTTTTTCCCATCAATAATTCCTCCGTATATTTTTACTAATTTGCTATTTTTATTAATTTGCAAAAACATTTGATAATTTCAACTGTATTAACTCAAAAACATCATATTTCATTTCTCGTAGTTCCGCATAATATCACATGTGTGAAACCTTTTATTTCATATGGAAACTACATTATAATTAATTCCCAGAAAGTCGCAAATGACTTTTTCTGCAGGTAAACCTTAAGGATGTTGCAACAAGCTGCATCTTAGTGTAATCACAATATGGTTATCCAGACTTTTTTCTAAGGCTGATGAAATTTAAGATGTAATAAATTTCTTCAGAAAGTCACTTTGTGATTTTCCGGGAAATAATCTTTTGTCAATACTTCTCAATTATGCGATTTACATCATTTATATATTCAACGCTCTTATTAACCAGTATTTCAAATATCCGTTCGCCTTTTTCAGCATTTGCAAGGCTTGGTTTGCCCCAGACTCCATTTTTGGATACCTTTGGAATCGAAGTATAGTTCAGATAATCCCTGGGGATTTCCGGTACACAATCTTCTATTTTTTCTTTTCTAACCAAATCATTATAGAGATGCATCATAAGCGATGTTTCGTACTCACAGGCATGAAGATTGTTATCAAATTCAAGGACTCCTTCCTTAATGATATGAGGTAGAAAGTTTAAAATATCAACCCTGATAAGCTTTATATCTTCATTGTCGCTATTTATCTCCCGTGTTGCAGGCCCGGAAACGAAAATTCCGCCATGCGCTATAATAAGAATAATCCTGCGAACGCCTTGGCTTTTCAAGCTCTCGGTTATGTCCCTAAGCACTTGATAAAGAGTATCTGAATTCATCCATACATTACCTCTGCACCCTGAATGCTCCCTGCATGTGCTAACAGGCAGAGTCGGCAAAAGTAATGCACCTATACGTTTACTTACTGCTTCTCCGACTTTGTTTCCAATTAAAAAATCAGTGCCTATGGGAAGATGAGAACCGTGCTGTTCAACAGAACCTATCGGAAGCACTACAGTGTCAACACCTGACTTTTCTATTTCTTCTCTTGTTGAGTAATATGAAAGCATAACCCGCCTCCTGTTATTTTTTTGTTTTTATTTTCATAGCCAACTTTCCTACAGTATTCTGGGTGCTTGCCTGCACAGCAGGTTACCGAGCGTACTCCTAGGTGGGAAAGGTGAGTTAACTTATAAAAATCATACATATTTTTCTAATACTGTAACTGCTCTTTCAAATATCATTATGTACATCTACTCGGTAGAATGAGCTTTTGCAGTATAATCATAGCTGCACATATATTTTAAAAACATATCAACGACATTATCAATACGTTTTTGAATATTTTTCTCGTCGTCAAGCTTCTTCTGCATTAGTTTTGACATTGTATAACGGTTTGAGTAATATGAAAATGTATATGTCAAAAGCGAGAAAATTATCTGGTCGGCATCAATTTCAGACCTAAAGCTGCCGTTTTGCTTGCCTTCAGCAATAATCCTCCTCAAAAAATCGATCGTCGGATCCTTTATAGCTTTTATATTAAGCTCATTAAAATATCTGGCTTTGTTAAGGTTCTCCCAAAGAACCATACTCACAAAGGAAGGATTATCTCGAAGAAATTCAAAATAGGTCTGGATAATATTCCTTATTTTCTGCGTACAAGTTCCTTCGTTTGCCAGAGACTTAATTTCCATCTGGCTGAGTCTGCTGTATACCTCAACAAGAACTGACTTATAAAGGTTTTCCTTAGAGCCAAAATATTCATAGATCATGCGTTTATTAATGTTAGCTTTTTTGGCAATTTCATCAACACGGGTCCCATAAAGCCCCTTGTCGGAAAACTCTTGCTCCGCAGCTTTAAGAATATCCTCTTTCGACTTTTTTGAATCCTTTATCCTCTTTCTCTGCACCTTAACCTCCATGTAAGTAACCGTTTAGTTATATAATATCAATGGATTACCTTCTTGTCAATAAGATAAAAGTTGAATAGTGCATAATTTTCGGTTAATGTTTAGTCATATCATGGATTATTTTGGTTTAATGTTGCCGAAATGTTATCACTGTTTTTTAGTTGACCCTTTGTATATTGTCAGAATAAACTCTTCACCTGACTCTTGAAGAAGTGGCTGCTTTGCCCCCGCTTCCTTCATAGTTTTTAATATCATAGGTATACCTCTACCGAGTTGGTCAATGTATCTGAGGTTTTCCATGTACTTAACCAAGAAAGGGTTCCTCGCATAAGAAATACCTATCTTCATCTTGTCTACTGTCACAGTATTTGGCAATCTACCGGGACTGCGAAACTCTATTCTGTCATCAAACATAAATATTCTGATCTTCGAGCCACTAATGCTATAGTTACGATGCACAAGCGTATTAACTATTGCCTCTCTTAGAACAAGAATAGGATACTCCTCTTGTTCTTCACGCTTAATTCCATTAATAACAGAAGGGGATTTCATGTTGTTTTTCAAAACCACCATGGTCTGTTCTGCAATGTCCTGTATCCTTCCAACCAAAACTTTCTTGTCTATAAGCTCATTAGTAATTTCAATACCATTAAAATGTGCAAAACTGATGCCATTCTGAGGAAGTCTGGTTTCTGGTTCTCTTCCAAATATCAATAGCCCACCGACAGTACAAAAAGCTTTTCCATTTACTTCTTTCATAATATCAGCATTAATAAGGATTCTTTCAGTTGTTTCTTTATTTTCTTCATAAAGGTCAAAGGCATTATACTTTATAAAATAGTTCCTAATGACATCAATGCTTAAATCCTTAATTGATGTATATTCAACAGGAGAAATATCAAAATGCAGTGCCCCATTTGCTTCGAATAACCTTAATAATTCTTCTCTTGAAGCAATTCTTTTTGTAGTACCAACTCGTATGTAGTACTTATGGTCTGTAGTGTAATAGGGCTTACTCAAGCCTTTATGAATTGTTATTGCAGCTATTGACTTACCCTCTATTTCAAACCTCTGAAAGGTAGGTATAATATGAGGAATGCAATTATATCTGCATACATTCATAATTTTTTCTTCAATCAGAGCATCCGAAATTCCCTTTATACAACCATGATCATCTACTCCAATAAGTATCATTCCACCCTCAGAGTTTGCGAAAGCAACAATCTCTTCAGCTAAGTCCTTGGCTTTAATGTCTTCTTCCTTGAATTCTATATATGAGTTTTCACCGTTATTAATAATTTCTCTTATTTTCTGTACCTGCATAATAACCACCTTCAGTTAATTTCTTATAATCTCTATTATACCATCATATTGCTATTAGTTTCTATCTGGTTTGATTTTTGCCCAAGTTACTATCATTTCCAATTTGTCAAACTCATATTTACAGTCGTTCTGGTTATATTTTATTTTATCTATTATGTTTTTCACTTGTTTTCCTGTTAAATCGGGATTAACCGCCCATATCATCGCAGCAACTCCAGCGACATGAGGCGCTGACATTGATGTACCAGTTGAGTAATCATATGTATCAGAGATCGTCTCTTTTATAAAAACATCATATTCAGTATACGTGCTGAATATATTGGTACCTGGTGCAAGTATCTCTACTCTATTTCCATAGTTTGAATAAGCGTTCTTATCATATCCTTTATGTTTTCCTGAGCCAAGCCATGAAACTTTATTTTTTATATTGCCAACAATTAAGATTTTTTCATTGATCTCTTCATCTTCAATAGCGCACATTAATCCGCCATAAATAGCATCAATATTATTATTACCTGCGGCTTGTACAAAAACAAAATCATACCCATTATTAATCAGCCGCTTCATAAATGGTGTCCAATATTGCTTAGGTTCTTCAATATATTTTTTTCAATATCAGCAGTTGTTTCGTCGTTATATATCTCTATTAAATCATTTTCTCTGATATTAGTACACATACTCATGTTTATTACAATTCCTTTTTCATTTTCACAGGAGATTTTTGCAGTGTTGAAAGAGATATTATCTTTAGCAATAATATAGCCTTTCTTGTTTAGTTTTGCACCATTAAATGTAACACTACCATTTACAATAATGGATTTATCAAGATTTATATTGCTCCCATTATACTTTTTATTTTGATTGAAGACCTCTGCATTTTCTATGACTACTTCTTTAATATCCGAAACAATATCGGGCATTTCAATAAACAGAGCATTTTCCTTTATATCATCAATTTCTATTTTGGGACCTTTCGCATCTACTACTCCTACACTTTCGCATGCACCTGATATTTTGAGTGTGGAGCCTCGGTATATAAAGTTTTGATTCGTATGTACATCACCTGTTATATCAGTTTTACTGCTATTAATATTCAAACCTGATGTTGAGCTTCCCGAGTATAACGCATAATCGAATGCTTTAATACTGTTATCATCCTGATAAACAGCTTCGCTTACAGTATGTTGCCGGTATTCCAAATTGTTTTGTGTTTCATTAACTAGATTATTTGAAAGAGCAAAAGCATTTGTAGTTCCAATGCTTGTAAAAAGCATAACAAATAAACTATACTTAATATAATTCTTCTCATGATAAAAAGCCTCCAAATATAATAAAAATTATGCATTCCCTCTATGAGGGATATACTAACGCCATGGCAGCCCTCTTAGAGTTATTGCATTTATGAAAAAGATTGGGTACAGTAGCAACCTTCGTGGCACCACCTTATCAGATCTTTATTCAACATGATTTGCATTTTCCTGTGAATGTGAAATATAATTTGATGTAATGATTTGAGTGAAAATATCTTTCTGGTTTTCATTATACTGGAATCGGGTTAATTTTGTAAATACCAATTGCATAAACTGTCTGTTTTTATGTTTAAAAAGGTTTTTTGACCGATTTTACATAAAAAAGGGCTGTTTACGCAAAAGGTATTGACAGAGTATGGCATTTGTGGTAGTACCGCTTTTTAGATCAATAAATTCCTTCTGAACTCTTCTAAAAATTCACCTTAGGATCTCTCTGAAAATTTTTAGGGCTGTATCCAGTATGATTTTACAATCGTTGATTTTGGTGTGGTAGCCTGATGTTTTTGTTGCGTGCTGACGTATAACAATCACTTCTGCGTCATTGTCTTCTTCGTAGTTTATAACAACATTTTTGGGAGGATGGATAATATTAGCGTATCGACCAAGCCCAAACGCAGTTTTGGCTGCAATGACACAGTAAAAGTAGGGATATTTTGTTCCTTCAACAGAATTTATATTGATCTGAGCTTGAATACCATAAAAATCAGCCGGCATATCCTTAAAAGAGATTGTAAACCTGCAATCTGTAGGTACACTTTTTCCGTTTTTGTCTTTTACAAGCATTATAGCAGGATTAAAGTCTTCTCCTTCTATCCTAATAGTTTTGAAAAACGATTCCATGTTCATAACAAGATTTGTTTTAATACCTAAAACATCCTGCTTACGTACACGCCGTAGCCCATTAAACCAAAGCGGAAAAATTAGTATAATTGCATTCGATACAAAAATAGAAATTGCTTCACCGCTAATGGAAAATTGTCGTAATATTACTGATACAAACATTAGTCCTGCTGCAGACAAAACAAACATTAAAAATCCCATGGCATTGCTTATATCCAACATATCTACGTCCCATTTTGACAGTTTGTCATTAAACGCTCCTACTTCATTTATCTTGTTCATATCAACTCGTGTCCAGTCGCTGTCTGCATTAAAGGCTTTGAGATCAATAATGCTTTTGTAGCCTCGTACTAAGTTAAGAATAGACGCAAAAATTAAAAATACCGCACCAGGCCAAACCCTAAGCATAATAATCTGAATAGCAAAGCCTACAACAATGAGAGAAAAATATAATGTCATTCTTTTTGAATAAGAGAGCTTTTTTAGCACATGAAAATGAATAATATCCTGCTTTTCCGGCGGTAAAAACCCGGGGATGCGAAACGTTTTTTTCATACAATACTCCTTTCCAAATCGAACTCCATGGTTTCCCACTCGTGTATAAGTTCATCGCAGCCATGTGCGTTAAAATATAGCGGGCATGCCCCCTGACATGCGTTAAAATACCTGCATTTCTTGCACCTATCGGGAGCAGATTCTTTTCTCCGTATAAAATCACACCGTTTATTAAACCATATTGAACTAAATCCTTCTTCCAAGAGATTACCCATTGGCTCGGACCAACTTGAACATGGAAGCAGATTGCCTTTAGGGTCAACAGAAAGAAGCCCTTCACATGCGCTGCAGCCTCTGTTTCCAAACCCGGATGTCAAAGGATTGAATAAGCATATTGGAGTGGGCGAATACCACATATACTTGATACCGGTAGTTGATGCCACGGCTTGAATTCCTTTTACGATTTCGCCAATTTCCGAGTATGACACGGTAAGCTCATCGTGCCCTCCCCTACCGGCAGGGATAACAAGATTGGATGAAAACCGCTCCGCACCAATGCTTTTACAAAAATCAGGATAATGCTTTAAATTATCTCTGTTCATTCCGCATATTGTAATGTGTGGGTGAACGTTAATTCCAGCCGCTTTCAATGCCTTAAACCCACCTACTGAGGCTATATGAGAGCCCGGAACTCCTGTAATGGCATCATGCTCAGAAGCAAAAGCTGACTCAATGCTTACCTGTGCTGATGAAAGACCTGCTTTCGCAAGCTTTTTGGCTTTTTCCGGGGTGATAAGAGTACCGTTAGTTATAAGGTTTACCCTCATTTTATTTTGCTTTGAAGCGTAGCTTACAAGCTCAGGCAAGCCTTCGAATGAAGTCGGTTCCCCTCCTGTAAATGAAACACTTGGAACCTCTGCCTCGTAGCGAATAATATCAAGAATCTTTTTAAAACCATCCACATCAAGCTGGGCTGAGTCCTTAGTGCTTGTGCATCCGGCATAGCAAAACCTGCATTTTATATTGCAATTATATGTTAGCGCAATCTCGGATAACACCGGCAGCTTTATATATCCAAGACAGAATTCTGTTTTATGTATAGCAGGAGTCTTGTAGTTTTCGCACAACATTTCGTTATTCCACATCAACGAAAAATCATTAAAAAACAGTTCCAACTGCTCCTCTGTTTCCGGGTGATCCGCTCTCGCGTTGATAACATCCTGAACCGAGCCTCCCTTTAGTATGTGATCAACAACTCTTGCAGCTGTCGGATTAAGCTTAAATGCCTCATTAGGCATACGAATCAACACATTATCAGAGAGCCTCATAAAAACATAGGGCTTTATTCGATTCAAAAACTCATCAACCCACAATAATTTGTTCTTTTTCACCTTGCACCTCCACTAACGCACGCAGAGTGACAAGCTGAATGGCAGGCTGAGTGACATGCGGAATGGCAAGCCGAATGGCAGGCATCATGGCAAGCTGAGTGGCATGCGTCATGACAGGCGGAATGACAGGCAAATCGACCTGTGTCGGAATCCAATATTGACTTAAAAGTAACATTGTCAGTTTTTACAGGTATGGTTTTTTCATATCTGTTGTAGGTATTTCTATGCATGTTATAGTTCAGCCCGTGATTATAGTAATACCAGTGAGCCCAGCGTGCGGTGTAGTTATTGTATTCGTGTTCATCATAAAAAAGTTGGTTTTGTTCGTCAATGCTTTGCTTGTCAATGTCCTGTTCATTTATATTCTGTTCGTTTATTCTCTCATTGAACCTTCTTTCGTAAAAGCTTCGGGTGGCATCGATATCGCAATCCCAAGTCTTTTTCTTAACACCATCAACAAGCTTTTGTAAAATCGCCTCCAGCTCTTTCTCATCAAACTCGCCATCATCCGCAGCATAATACATTTGTTTTTCATATTCGGTTAAGTCTGTAAGGTTTATATGATCAATACGCTCAACACGAAGTGGATCAAGGGAAACCTCTTTCATATAGCCTTGCATTACGAACCTTGATAACATTGAAGATAGTATGGTTCTATATGGTATTCCAAGAAACAGAGCTGCTTCTATTTCATCAAGATTTGATGCAATAGAGCCATCTTTTCTGAAAGAGGCAATTTCAAGCTTGGGAGGCTCCCAATCATCCCTTGCCCATTGAACCTGATCAAAGGTTACCTGTGCTTTAACCATTGAACCATGCTTCCTGCCTGCAAAAAACAGAGTTACCACAAGTAGCAAGCTTAATAATATTATTAAGCCTATTCTACCGTATGGCTCCTTTGGCTTCCTCACATTTTCATTCCATTGGTTATTATCATTCCATTTGTGAGAGCTGTTGTCTTCGCTTGGACGTACATAATTTGTTTCATTTTGCTTGTCTTTTATATTTGAATCAGGTATTTTTGAATCTTTTATTTCACTAAAAATTTTATCGGATATATATTGTTGAATTTCAAACTTGTAGCGAGCTTCAGTATCGTTCTTATGGAGCAACACCTTAACTCTGGGAATTGAATTTAATGTTTCTACCCTGTAATCAACTAAATATCTTTCATTCATCCAGGCTTCGGTGGAAAAATCATGGTCAAGCAAAAATTGCTCTATTTCTTCTCTTGTCCCCGTTTCTTTCGGATACTCCAATGGGTAAGTGATGGAAACCGTATAATGCTCCAAAGGCTCATCCCACTGAACAGGTGCCCAATTAAACACCATTAAGTTTTTCCCGTCTGCTGAGGTGGTTTTATCAAGATACCTGGCACCGGACATGTCTGCCGCAAAGCGTAGCTTATATGTAAGGTGTTTTCCTCCGAGTCTTTTATTCCCGGAGTTTATAATGTCATATTTACCTCCGCCAAGCTTGTTGATATCAATTTTGTGCGATGTGTTGTCGTCCGTTATGACCCATGCATAATCCGTATCAAAAACAGGATCAAGTCGATCAAACCCATCCATGGTAAAAGCCAGCATTGTTTTACCCGGCACCAAATCATAGCGGACAGTGTAAGAAACAATGGCTTTCCCGTCAGGCTGTAAAATTATGTCTGTTTCTACAAACCCGAGGTTGGCAATTTCATTTGCATACACATTAAAATTTGATGCCAATAAAATGAACAAAATTAGAACAATAGCACTAAAAAATCTTCTTTTCATATTCACCTTACTCCTGTATAGCAAAGAATCTTTAATCAAAAAAGACTCTTGCTAAATTTTCAAATTACCTAATTTCTTTTCACGTTCTATTTTACTTAAATTACTCAACTTTCCCACCTCCGCTTGCGAGTTTTTATGGCGCTGGTACCGACATGCTAAGGCGTGAAATCACACCGCCGCCGGTAGCTTGCTGTACAAGCAAGCGCCCAAAATACTGTGGGAAAGTTGGGTTAATCTATTAATTTCTTATTCAATATATATTTTACTTATACTACGTATTCAATTACATTTTGTTTATGATAACGGAAGCAATTGCGTAAACCCGATTTTGCAAAGCAAAAAACGTCGCACCGCAGGTAATCTTTCTTTAGCTGTGATAATTAAATGGCATATGAATCAATTCAATTTTACTTATTATATCACCTTTTATTTAATGTTTACAGGTGTATTTTCTTTCTTTTTGGTTCGGGTGGCATAACGTGGTATTTTGCAGCAATCTTTGCTATGGACTTCTCTAACCCTATATGCTACAATTTTTTAGATTATCAAAATAATTATTGGTACTATAAATGTTGAATTAGAAATTAACAAAATGATTATGTTGTTAGTTCAGTATTCTTTATCTTTTGTGTAATTTAGCTTTTAACAATGCTGTTTATTGCATTACATCAGCCCACGCTCGATTTACAATGGATTACTGACTAAAAGTTATAATCATTATTAACAATTACGGGCATGAAATTATACATGTGCTATTTGTTTGGTTCTAACCAAATCAGGCACATGGGCAATATAAATTTTAAAAGAAACAATTATTGAGTATCATCAACATAATTAACTTTTTTCAATTTATATGATCTCATTGCAGTAACAAAGCGGCATCGGAGGAACGCATATGAATAATATATCCCCGCCAAAAAACACTCAGGGGAGGTTTAAACGTACATTTATAGGTGATCGTGCATTTTACAATACCGTTCTATCTCTTGTTGTACCGATTATTGTACAGAATGCTGTATCAAACTTTGTTAATTTGCTTGATAACATTATGGTAGGTCAGATAGGTACTGCTGAAATGTCGGGCGTTGCAATAGCGAACCAGCTGCTATTTGTTTTCAACCTAACGATTTTTGGAGGCTTATCTGGTCCAAGTATATTTGGCGCACAATATTTTGGTGCAGGTGATAATGAAGGTATGCGTTATACACTACGTTTTAAGCTATGGACAGTACTTGTTGTACTTGCATCAGCAGTTATAATTTTTCTATCCTTTGGTGACAATTTGATCTCCTTGTATTTATCAGGAGAGGGTGATGCAACTGAAGCTGCAAAAATGCTCAATTATGGTCTTGATTATTTAAAGATTATGATCTTTGGTCTATTGCCTTTTTCCTTATACCAGGCATACAGCAGCACTCTTCGCGAATCAGGCGAGACTATGCTGCCTATGAAAGCAAGCTTATCAGCTGTACTTATAAATCTTGTCTTTAATTACATATTGATATTTGGAAAACTTGGATTCCCCGCTTTAGGAGTAGTTGGTGCAGCTATTGCTACAGTGATATCCCGTTATGCAGAGCTTGCGATAATTGTTGTTTATACTCACAGGCACTCTTATCGATTCATGTTTATTAAAGGCTTGTATCGCTCGTTCAAAATCCCTGTCAAGCTTGCTAAGATGATATTTAAAAAAGGGATGCCTCTTCTCCTTAACGAGCTTTTTTGGTCTACGAGCATGACAGTAATGGCTCAGATTTTTTCGACTTGCGGCCTAAACGTTGTGGCAGGAATAAATATATCCAGCACAGTCACAAATTTATTTAACGTTGTGCTGATTTCAATGGGTGCTGCCGTATCTGTTATGATTGGGCAGACTCTTGGTGCCGGGGATATTGCCCGGGCAAAAGCTGATGTTTGGAAGCTGCTGTTTTTAAACATCTGTGCTTGTCTCGTTGTTGGCGGAATACTTGCGGCTGTCTCACCTTTCATACCTTTAATTTACAACACAACCGATGATGTTCGTAAGCTCGCAACACACTTTATGATAACAAGTGCGGTTTATATGGTGTTCAGCGCAATTGCAAACTGTTGTTATTTTACAATCCGCTCGGGAGGTAAAACTCTTATAACTCTCCTTTTTGATAGCGTTTATTCCTGGGTAATTATTATTCCATACACATATATTATAACAAACTTCACCAATCTTGATATTTATGCGATTTATCCATTGAGTTATTTAACCTATGTCGTAAAGGGTATAGCCGGCATACTTATTGTAAGAACCGGGTTCTGGGCACAAAATGTAGTCTCTGACAAAACTGTTGTCAAGCCGGTTGATTTAACATGAGTATATGACAAAAACACGCTGAAGTTTTTAACCTTCAGCGTGTTTTTTGGTGTTTGATAAAATGCACGCGGCGCGTTGCACACAAAACGCTCAAGGAAGGCACTTTCAGCGCCCATGGCGTATTTTGCAAGCAAAAACGCGGTTTGGCGCACAATTCACACAAGCGCTCATTGAATCGTATGATTTCCTTTAGTAAAAACAATACTTGCTCTAAATTCTCACAGAAAATTCTACAAGAAAAAGTCGTTTTGTCACTTTTGTAGTGAAATTAAATTTCTTCTTTCAAATCCCCAATATTATGCTTGCAGTCTTAAAGTAAATCAGTAGTGAAAGAGCATCTACAATTGTTGTTATAAACGGGCTTGCCATAACTGCCGGATCAAAACCTGCTTTTTTTGCAGCAATAGGAAGAGTGGAGCCAGCAAATTTTGCTATAAGCACTGTTAGTGCAAGAGTAAAACTAACAATTAACGCTACACTAACACCAACATCATCAAACAGAAGAAGTTTGAGAAAATTTACTGCTGCTAAAGAAATACCGCACAAAAGAGCCACTCCGAATTCTTTCCATATGATACGGAATATATCAGAAAATTCCAACTCATCTAAAGACAGACCTCTGATGATTGTAACAGATGCTTGGCTTCCTGCATTTCCACCGGTATCCATAAGCATGGGTATGTATGCTGTAAGAGCAACATAGGCTTTTAATGCATTTTCAAAGCGAGTTATAATCATACCAGTGAAGGTTGCGGAAATCATGAGGAAAAGCAACCAAGGTATACGACTTTTCCATATCTCAAAAACAGAATTTTTTAAATACGGCTTATGTGTAGGTGTAATAGCTGCCATCTTCACTATGTCTTCTGTCGTTTCCTCCTGCAATACATCTATTGCATCGTCAACTGTGATAATACCAACAAGCCTTGATTCTTTATCTACTACAGGCAAAACTGTTAAGTCATATTTTAGAAATAAATAGGCAACCTCTTCTCTGTCATCATTTGTACTTACGGAGATAACGTTTTGATCCATAACATCCGAAATTTTTACGTCTTCTCCGGATAGGATAATGGTTTTAATGGTGACTATCCCAATAAGATGGTTTACACTATCTGTAACATAACATGTATCAATTGTTTCACTTTCCATCCCTTTTTTTCTTATTTGGTTTATGGCATCTGTAATTGTCATGCCGGAACGCAGACCAATAAACTCCGTGGTCATAATGCTGCCGGCGGAATTTTGAGGATATTTAAGTATTTCATTTATTGTCGTTCTGGTATGAGTGTTTGAGTTTTTCAGGATTCGTTTAACGACGTTGGCAGGCATTTCTTCTAAAATGTCTACAATATCGTCAATATATATCTCGTTTACAACATCCTGAAGTTCAGAGTCGGAAAAACTGCTAATAAGTAATTCCTGCTGATCCGTATCCATCTCAATGAAAGTGTCTGCTGCAAGATCCTTAGGGATAATTCGAAACAATAAAAGAGCATATTTCTCCGGCATATCCTCAAAAAGGGCTGCAATGTCGAAGGGCTGCATACCATTAACAGTTTCAATGATTTCTTTATATTTTTTCTCGTCAATAAGCGTGATGATATCTTTCTGAATTTGTATTGCCATTGGTTCTACCTCCTTGTTAAGTATTAACGGCAGTATCACGAATAATACCCGCCAAACTCGACAGGAGTAAACACAAACAGGCCGGAGCGTTAGTGACTTGGGGACGCAACTGTTGTTGTCTTCCACAGCCAAATACTTCGGTCAGCTATTGTGCTACTACTACTGCCAGCGTCCATCGTTTCACCTCGCTCCTTTCTCATGGGAATTAATAGTGTTTTAAAACTAATAGTGTTTTACTACACTAGTCAGTATATTCTCTAATTTTTAAATTGTCAACCGACTTGTTTGTCCACAATAAAGAATAGAACAACCTTGTGAGGTAAGGCTTGCAGTGGATTTCAACGTTATGATAATCCTCCTCGTGAAGCTTTTCAGCGGTAATAGTTCTGAGGGATTCGTGGTCTTATCTGTTCACCTTTGAAAAAACTTTTTCAGACATCACAAGCATTAATATGGCAAAGAATAATAGATATATGGGATACAAACCTATGTTTATATAATCTGCAATCAAGCCAAAAAACGGCGACATGAATGTGCTGCCCGCATATGCACTTGCCATTTCTATACCAATAATGGTTTGAGAATTTTCGTGTCCAAAATTATACGGCGTCGAGTGGATTATTGACGGATAAATGGGAGCGCAGCCAAGCCCGATAATAACAAGCCCGATTAGTGCCTGTGTGCTGCTTTTAAAAGGTATCCCCACCAGGATTACTCCGAAAATAATATTTAAAATACCAAACCGAATAAGACGCTTATCTCCTATTTTGTCAGCAAAAAAGCCGGAAATAAACCGTCCAAAAGTTATTCCTGTGAAAAATAGTGATGCAAATTTAGCAGCAATATCGGGATAAATTCCACAAAATTCAACAAGATAACTGCTTGTCCACAAACCTGCTGTTGTTTCAAGAGAGCCATATGCAAAAAAAGCTATAAGAATAAATTTAACTCCTTTAATTTTTATAGCTTGCTTTATCTTAAGCTCTTTTACAGGTTTTTCGCCGTTGTTAATAAGTGTTTCTTTCCTCTTCCAAAGCGGAAGGCTTATAAATATTATTACCGATAAAATAATCTGAACAATAGCAACAGTTTGATAACCGCTATTCCATCCGTATCCGCCTGCTAAAGAATAACTCATGATATATGGACTGACCGCAGCACCTACTCCCCAAAAGCAATGCAACCAACTCATATGCCGGGAAGCGTAATGCATTGAAACAAAGTTGTTTAGAGCAGCATCAACAGCACCGGCGCCAAGCCCATAGGGAACCGACCATATGCAAAGCAAAATAAAAGATTTTGAAGTTGAAAAACCATAAAGAGCTATTGCTGTCATAAAAACGCTGATTGCAGTAACAAGCCCGGCTCCGAGCTTTCTCGTTAGCTTTCCGGATAAAAGACTTGATAATATTGTCCCACCGGCGATAATCATTGTTATAATTCCTGCATAAGACATTGGCACTTCCAGTTGCCCGTACATAACCGGCCATGCCGAACCGAGAAGCGAATCTGGAAGCCCCAGACTTATAAAAGAAAGATATATAATAATAAGTAACAAAGTTAGCATAAGATTCTCCTGCTTAATAATTTTTTGCTTACAGTATTTTGTGCGCTTACCTGCACAGCAGGCTACTGACGGTGTGATATCACTCCCCAGCATGTCGGTACCAGTGCTTCGAAATATAACTCGCAAGCTAGGCGGGAAAGTTGGTTTTTTTACTAACACTTCATCAACCTTCCTCATCTTAGTAGTTTTTTACTAATACTTCATTAACCTTTCCCCTCTTATCACTTTTTGAGTTAATAGCCCTGTTTGCTTGGACTATGGTTATATTGTAATCCTTATATAAATCGATTATATACTCTGTGGCTGAATTGGAAAGTAAAAATTTTGCACCTTTTTTATTAAGCCTATCGCATAGGTTCTTAAGCCTTTCCTGCTCTGCTTTTCCAAATCCACCTCTGTCGTATCCTGTAAAGTTCGCACTGTCCGAAACCGGATCATAGGGTGGATCAAAATAAACAAAATCGTCCATTTTTATGCCTTTTACTGCTTCTTCAAAGTCCCCGCATTTAAAAATTATATTTCCTTTATTAAAGAAATCGCTTGCTTTTCTTAATACTTTCTCATTGACGATATTGGGATTTTTGTATCTTCCAAAGGGAGCGTTAAATTCGCCCTGTTGGTTTACTCTAAAAAGACCATTATAACAGGTTTTGTTAAGATAAATTATTCTTGAAGCTTTTTTTATGCTGCTTAGCTTATTATACTCATCCTTATCTTTGTCTTTTGCTCTGATTTTATAAAAATAATCCTTTTCGTTTTTGTGCCTTTTTAGATCCACAATTAGTTCTTCAACGTTGTCGCGAATTGCGGTATAAACATTTATTAGTTCATCATTAATATCATTAACCACTGCATTTGATGGCTGTAAACTAAAAAAAACAGCACCTCCACCAAGAAAGGGCTCATAATAAATAGAAAGTTTATCCGGTATATGATTTATAATATCCTGTAACAATTTGCGTTTCCCACCTGCCCATTTTAGAACAGGTGTAATTAACAGACTTTTCTTAATGTACTTACTCATTTACTTACTCCTGTATCTACTTTTGCTTGCTAACTTGCTTACTCCCGTATCTACTCCTGCCTACTCATTTGCTTGCTCTTTTGCTTACTCATTGACTTACACTTATTGACTTACTCATTTACCAACTCATTTATCTACCCATTGACTTACCCATTTACTTACTCCTACTTACCTGTGATGTCGCATTTGTAATAGAAAATAGCAAGCTGTGTCCTATCTCGTAAATTCAATTTCTCTAAAATTACGCTAATATAGTTTCTTACGGTACCTTCACTCAGAAACAGTACCTCTGCGATCTCCTTGTTTGATAAACCATCTGCCACCTTCGTGATTATCTCTATTTCTTTCTCGTTTAGATCATAATCTGTAAAATCCGGCTTTCCATTATTAACTGATAACGCAGGAAGCTTAGTGACAATCTCGTCCCCAAAAACCCTCTGTCCCATGTATACGGCTTTTACTGACGGTGCGATGCTTTCAAAATTCTGCTTTAATATGTAACCCTTTGCACCAATTTTAAAGGCTTTAGCAATATATTCCTCATCAGAAAATGTGGTTAGGAAAAGAACTTTTGCACTTTTGTCTTGAGTAATAATTTTTTCTGCAGCCTCAATTCCTGTCATTCCATCCATTCTTATATCAATTAACAGAACATCCGGCTTTAGCTTAGTATAAAGCTCAACCGCTTGCTGTCCGCTATTTCCTGTTCCTATAACTTTAATTTTTGGATCAGCTTCAAGTATGGTTTTTAGAGAAGCGGATACAAGCCTGTCATCGTCTATCACTAATAATCTCATTTAACAACCTCCTTCGGTATGGAAATAAAAATTTCAAAGCCGCCGCGGTTTAGGATATTAATGTTTCCTTTTAAAGCCTCTACTCTTTCTACCATGTTTTTTAGCCCTATTCCCTCTTCGTTTATGCTATTTTTGGTTCTTCCATTATCTCGTATGATAAGCTGATATAGCGCCGGATGTTCCCTAAGAATGATCATGGCTTTTGTGGCATCAGAATGTCTCATAATATTGGATAGAGCTTCTTTAACTACAGAGATAAACAAATACTTAATATTTTTATCAGGATTGCCGTTTATCTGATAATCACAGGTAAGCTCACAGAAATTGAACCGCTCTGTTATTTCCATGATCTTTGCTTCCAAATCCACCGATTCGTCATATAACTGGTGGACGCTGCTTCTGATGCTGTCCATAGCATTGTTTAGTGTGTCTTTCAAGGTTAATAAGGGAGCTTCCATTTCCTTATCCCGGTTTATAGTAAGAATCGCACCGGATTGCAGGATTGCACTGGACAATAAATGCCCTACATTGTCATGAATCTCTCTGGCAATACGGTTCCGTTCATTTAATGTGGCGTTGGTCAGCTCAAAATCCTGTTTTTCAATAAGATCGTTATTTTGCTTTTTTAATTGAATGGACATCGTTCCTGTCTTATCAATCAGGTTGTTGTATTTAGAGCTAAGCTCAAGCTGTTCCCTTGACCGAAACCTTAATGCAATAGAAAAAGCAAGAGTAGATGAAACAAGCAGAGATGTTCTCCAATCAACTGTTTGGAAGAAAAGAACAAGCGGAACAATGCCAAAAAGGTTAAAAAACTGATATTTACTATATATCATATCATATGTGATTAATGGTAGAAAAAGGGCTAACTCCGGTACAAAACAGGTCAGTATGGAAAAACCGGTTGTTAAAGCAATTTGTATTTTTTCGTCCTCGAAATAACTAAGAAAAGCACTAAAAATTACAGGGATAAGCACAATGACCACATTAATACTGACATTCAGCCGAGTAAGGTAGACAATCAGACAGCAGATAAATATTATTATTTTGTCCTTGGCACTGGCCGTGTAGTGCATTGTTTTTCCCATCCATATCATCTAATTGTTTATGCATGTTTAATGATTGCTTTCCAGAAAGTCGTGAAACAGCTCTCTGTGTGATATCCATTTTATCACTTTACCAGATCCCGCACAACAAATAACACACATATAACACATCAAACATGACATTTGTCATCTTAAAGTTGTGATTCCACTCACTTATAAATGAATTAAAATTACAGTATTATAAACTTACAAACGTAATGGAGGTTTTTAAAATGATAATAAAAGTGAAGGATCTTGTAAAGCGATATGGGGATTTGTTAGCCCTGGATCATCTATCTTTTTCTATTAAAGAGGGTGAAATCTTTGGTCTTTTAGGACCAAACGGTTCCGGTAAAACCACAGCAATTAATTGCATTTTGTCTCTTCTTGAATATGATAAAGGCGAAATTGAGATTTTTGGTATGCCCATGTCCCCTGATGCTTATAAAATCAAGCGCGACATAGGTATTGTTATGCAAAATGTAGCAGTTTATGACGAGCTGACTGTTTATGGCAACATTGATTACTTTTGCGGGCTTTATATAACTGATAAGGCTTTGCGCAAAAAGCTGGTGGAAGAAGCAATTGAGTTTGTTGGGTTGGATGACTTTAGAAAATTTTATCCGAAAAAACTCAGTGGCGGTTTACTAAGAAGATTAAACATAGCTTGTGGTATCGCTCATAAGCCTAAGCTTCTAATACTTGATGAACCTACTGTAGCGGTAGATCCGCAAAGCCGTAATAAAATTCTGGAAGGAATCCAAAAGCTGAACGAGCAAGGTGTAACCGTGATTTACACCTCCCACTATATGGAGGAGGTTGAGCAGATTTGTACACGGATCATGATCTTAGATAAGGGCAGAACCATCGCTACCGGAACCAAAGATGAGCTGAAAGCCATGATCACACTTGGAGAAAAAATAACAATTGAATCTTTTGGAATTTCCGAGCAGCAAATTGCAGGTATAAAAAAGCTTCCCGGCATTGTATCGGTGGAATATAAGGAAAACCGGCTTGTAATAAAGTCCGATAAGGGCAGAAACAATCTTGAAACTGTGCTTGACTTTATTAAGCATGAAAAAATTCAATTTGGGAAAATCTTTTCCGAGCTTCCTACACTCAATGATGTGTTTCTTGAAATCACCGGAAAAGAATTAAGAGATTAAGGAGGAGATTGGATGTTTGTGCATATATTTTCTTATAGGCTTAAATGCCTTCTGCGAGATAAAGTAACGATTTTTTGGACAATGTTATTTCCATTACTTCTTGCAACATTCTTTCAACTGGCTTTTTCCAATCTGACTACCGGTGAGAAATTTAAACCTGTTACTATCATTGTTGTTGACAATGCCGCCTGGCAAAAAAACAATACCTTCAAACGGATTCTTGAGGATGTATCAACCGGAAAAGACAGGCTTTTTAATTTTACCGTTGCTTCCGAGGAAGAAGCTAACAGGCTTCTTCTAGACAACAAAATTTCCGGATACATTGTAGCAGATGAGCCGATCCGTTTGGTAATAAACAAATCCGGGATAAACCAAAGCATCATAAAAAGCTTTATTGATAGCTATATGCAAAACTATTCTACATTTGAGAGAATTGTTAACGAGGATCCATCAAAGCATAAACAACTTGTCGATACTGCGGCTATAAGACAAACCTTTATTCATGAGACAGATTTTCCGGGTGGAGAACCTAATTATATTGTGAATTATTTCTATACCCTTATCGCTATGACTTGTTTTTATGGCGGTTTTATGGGAATGCGTGAAATTAACGATATTCAGGCAAATATTTCGCCTGCTGCTGCAAGAGTGAATGTAGCTCCGATTCACAAGCTAAAGGCATTCCTTTCAAGCTCTGCTGCATCCCTTTTAGTACAATATAGTGAAATGCTTATTCTTTTTGCATATTTGAAATTTATACTAAATGTTGGTTTTGGAAATAGAATTGGTTTAATTTTTCTGACTACTTTTATCGGTTCCATTGCCGGACTGTCCTTCGGTGCCTTTATCAGCGCCCTTTTTAAAAAATCCGAAGGAGCCAAAACAGGCATACTTATTTTGTCTACTATGGTATGTTCATTTCTTGCAGGTATGATGCAACTAAGTATTAAATATATCATCAGTCAGAAAGCACCTTTATTATCATGGATAAATCCTCTAAACCTGCTAACTGATGCTTTCTACTGTCTTTATTACTATGACACATTGTCAAGGTATATGTTAAATATGACAATTTTACTGGCCTTTATTCTATTGTTCTGTTCGGTAACCTATTTCATTATAAGGAGGCGGAAATATGCAAGTCTTTAAGCTATGTATGAATATAATTAAAAAAGATATGCCTGTTTTATCAATATATGTGTTTGTGTTCCTTTTGGTCTCACTGCTCATGTCCGCTAACATGGCTAGCGAGCAGCAAAAGATGACATCCTTTACACAAAGTAAATCAAGTATAGCCTTTATTAATGAAGAAGATACCCCTTTAATAAAAGGCCTTAAGGAAGAACTCAAGAACACTGCTAATTTTGTAAATCTTCCCGACAAAAACGATGCTCTGCAGGATGCACTGTTTTTCCGGACCGTATCCTATATCCTGCGGATTCCTGAAGGATTCACCGAGAGCTTTATGAACGGTGATGATATTAAAATAGAAAAAACCATTGTGCCGGATTCTTTCAGCAATATTTATATCGACTTATCTATAGACAAATACTTTAATGCGGCAAGACTTTATGTCCAAAACATAAACGGTATTACTCAGGATGAGCTGGTTAGCTACCTGAAAGAAGACCTGGCAGAAAGCTCCCAGGTTGAAGTGAAGACAAATGGCGAAAAAGAAGAGAATAACAGCTACACAAACTATTTTTTCAACTACTTCTCATATTCCCTTATGTCGGTTATTATTCTGGGTATGGGTGCTTTGATTATGGTATTCAATAACCGAGATTTAAAGATGAGAAATGGCTGCTCTCCGGTAAGCACAACCAGTATGAATTTACAATTTGTTCTGGGGAACCTGGTGTTCACATTTGCATCCTGGCTAATCATGATTCTTCTTTTATTTGCGGTAAACTTTAAAAACATGAATAACCGGAATACTTTCTACTTCATCTTAAACTCATTTATATTTGCCTTTTGCTGCTCAAGCATCAGCTACTTAATTGGTAACCTGGTCAAAAACCCGAACGCTATGCCAGCGGTAAGCAATGTTGTTTCTCTTGGTCTCAGCTTTATAAGCGGCGCCTTTGTTCCCCAAGAGCTTTTAAGCGATTCGGTATTAAAAATCGCCAGCTTTGCACCAACTTATTGGTTTGTAAAAGCCAATAATGCTATCGCAGGGCTTACACAATTTGATTTTCCACACCTTAAGCCTGTTTATTCCGACATGTTGATTCTGGCTTGCTTTAGTTTAGCTTTCTTCGCAGTAGCTTTGGTTGTTGGAAAGAAACGGCGATATTCGTGAGGATAGAGAGCATTCTCATTGAACCGGCAATAGAACTCTAACTATGCAATCCTTTTGATATAGAAATATACACTTTCAAATTTAATTGCAAGGACGGTTGTTTTAAAAGCCAAAACAACCGTCCTTGTCTATGAAGATTATATAAATTTCTTTTCAATCTTAAGTGCTATATATTTTTAGTAAAATCTGATAAGCCTTTTCGTTTCTGCTTAACACCATTAATTAGAGCTAACGACTTCCTCCATGTCTTTTCAGTTTCATGCTTAAAAAACTCATACAAGGGATTTAGCTCCTCAGTTTCATCATATTTTTGCAAACACTCGCAGTACAGGTGTTTATCTTCATCATAGACAATAAGGGGAGGATGATTATGTGTCATCAAATAGTAATTCAATAGCGTCCTTCCTACACGTCCATTACCGTCCGCAAAAGGATGGATATATTCAAACATCGCATGAAGATAAGTCGCTGCCTTTAAAATATCCGTTCCGCCATACACATTTACTTCTTCAATCAGCGCTGTCATATCCTCTTCCACATTTTCTACCGCAGAACCAACTTCATGGATACCAGTAATATAATCATGCTTTTTAAATTCACCTGGTCTTTCTTCATTTGCAATATATTTGCGCTCATCATATGTCCCGCCGGTGAGGATCTTATGGATTTCCTTGATAAGCTCTATGCTAATGGGTTCCTTTTTAATAATTTTTTCTTTTAAAATATCATAGCACAGCTTTTGGTTTTGCTGCTCAAATAATGCACGTGGATTTCCAGTATAATTTAAAACTCTTCCATTTTCAAAAATTTCTCTTGTGTCGTTATAAGTGATATCTTCGTTTTCTATTTTTCCGGAATGAAATGCAAACAGAATACGAAAGTTGTCAAGGTATTTATCTAAATCAGCAGCGGATGTAATATTGTATGACTGCCACAACTCAACAACCCGATTATACTGTTCCAAACATATTCCTCCTTTTTGCATTTTCATTTTTATTATACCATGTTTTCGAAGAAACACATGGTATAATTGCGCATATGCTCACGTTTTGTTTGCAAAACGTTACCTGATTAGCCAACCGCAGGTTATCTTTCTCTGCCTTCGGCAGAAAATTTCGCATGCGCATCAATTGCGCTGTAGGCATATAATATCCTCGTTATCGAGGATATTATACCACAACAATTGCTCATAACACCTGTTGGTTTAAAATGATGCTCAAAATGTTAGTGATATATTTTCACACCTTAAATTCGTTGGGTATCTAACACTACCGTCCTCAGTGCGAATTGAGAAATGGTTTTATCGAATCTCTCTCCACTGTTTTACCTCCCAGCCAGAGTTTATTGGTTCGGTAAAATGCGGAGGGGCGTCATATGCCATACGGTAGTCATATTGGTTGCTGGAGCTGTAACCATAATTAGCGATTATATTGCCCCACCTGTCTGTTACGACCAGTCCGGTGCCGCTGCTTTTCCTAACCGTTCTTGAACCAATATACTTAATTTGACCCAAATCTAATCCTCTGTCTGCTAAAAAATCAATGTCCTGAGTTCTAATTGTATTGCAGTAAAGAGCGGCTTGTATTTTCAAATCAGGAATTGCTGTACATACGTTTCCATTACTCTCTGCAATCGGCCAACTATTTTGTTTTGTTTTGTTGTGTATTATAATATCAAAGTCTGTTACCAGCCCAAGCATATCATCGGATACATAAGTTTTCCCATCCTTGTTATCATATGTTGGTATGTTCTGGTCAGCATATGTTATTCCCTCGTATTTAGCAGCGCTTTTCCATTCAACAGTTGGGTCATATGCACAGATATAAATATTTCCGCTGGCGATAATTGTAAGGCGACCGTCTAAGACTCCGGTTATGTATAAATCGCCTTTTACGTACACCACCCCACTTTCCGGCAGGGGAATATTGTCCTTAACAACACTGTCACTTTCTTTAATTTTCAGCTTATTGTTTTTTAGCAAAATATATGTTCTTCCTTCGAAGGTATAATCTTCGTCTGCCCATTTTTTTAAATCATCATTAACTGAAGGCATTTGAAGCTTTTGCATTTTAACCGGTTGCCCCTCCTTGTGGAAAATCGGCGTTGCACCTTTATACCTGAGTTTACCTGCATATCCCACAGAATCAAAAAATTCTGTTGCTCCAAGAGTGTATAAATCACCATTTGTAAAATAAGGACCGTACATTTTTGAGTTTTCTGACCAGGGAATATCATCTTTATGACCATTGTTAAAAACAATATAATTTGTAAAAACACGCTTATGTATTTCAACCTGGATTGTTCTTTTGCTTTTGTTATCTGCCGTCCAACCTGTAGACTTCACTGCAACAACCGGCTTATCAAGCGTTGGAGGAGTTACCTCTATTTTAAAATACCCTAAAACATCCTCTCCGCTTTTATACTCTGTTTTTTCGTAAGCTTTAGTGAATCCATTCCATTCCGGATTTTCCGTTCCATCATATTTGGTTTCAATTATAAAACCATCAGTTGCACTTTCACCATATTTATAAAAATATGCATCATCATTAAGGAGCCACAAATATTTGTTGTAGCCTGCTTCTGCAATATGTAATGCTTTTTCGGAGCTGCTCAAATTATTAACAGTGTTTGAATCAAATTCAATTACTGACACAATGGTAATGGCTAGCAGCAGCATTATAGCTAATAAAACAAGCACTATCGGAATTGATATACCCTTATTGTCGGTTAACTTCATATAATTGAGCTCACCCCTTTCGCTACGGAGAGCCTTTTGACCGTGAGGTCAATGTTTTTACAGATACTATCGGCCGATTTAATGGTCTGTTTGAATCGTTACCGATTAGAGTTATTCTAATTTCTCTTCGTTCATTTGTGTCAGCATCTGTTATGTCTAAAAAACCGGAAGTATAATCGCCATCTGGCATTGAAGCACTTTCCAGCACACCCGCCATAACCGTTTCCCAGTTTTCTATTATTCCATATGACGGGTTCTTTACTTCCGGAGGTATTTCCGTTGCACATTCAACCCATCCTCGCTGGAGAATTTTCTTTTCCGTGTTAATTTTATATGATATCACTATGTATTTACTCTCTTTGTTTTGTGTGTATACAAGCATTTCATATTGTGACACAACCCTTACAGACATGGTCTCGTTGTTTGGTTTTGAAGCTGAACGAATATCATTTGTCATCTGCATGAAAGCAAAATTCATCTGATGGTTTATTTCAGAACGTGCGTCGGTCATGTTAAAGCCTGTTTGAACATAAAAATACAGAGTATATATACCTGCTAACACTATACTTAACAGGGTCAGGGTTATTATCAATTCCATTAATGAAAAGCCTTTTGCGCTTTTAATTGAAAACCGCTTTGCCATCATTATTCCCCCGGTCCTTTTTCTTTTAAACGGAGCCAGTTTAGCACAGGAGAAACCGACACATCTTCTGTTGTAAATTTCTGAAGGATCCACAGATACTTGTTTTCTAAATTTTCAAGATAACCGATATCAGGCACAAGATCACCATTTTCAACTTTTATAAAGCCTTCTTCCGGTATTGGATTCGTTCCATTTGTTACAATAGTCCATACCTCAAAAGTTGTTCTTTCAGGTAAAAACACATCCCATTCGATGCTGAGGTTTTTGCTTGAATCATGCTGTGCCAGGGAAATCGGCTTGCTTAAGCGTTTTCCAGAATCAAACCTGTGCGACTCTGTAAATATTTCTATTTCATAAATTCGTATACCTTGTTGATTAGATTCATATTCCGATGTTATCCACAACTCAAAATATCTGCATGTCTTCGGCGGGTTTATGTTAATTAAATAGCTGTATTTGTCAACAGGAAAGGTTCCTGTGTAAATTTCTTCCCAGTTTACTCCGTCACTTGAAACACGGATATAAAAATCTTTAGGTTTATGGTTTGGATTTGCACCGGGATTATTTTCATTGTGCGACAAATAAACCTCAATACCTGTTATTGCAATGTTTCTTTCAAACTCACATCCAATCCATTGAGGCTGGGTGTTCGGCGAAACTCCTGTATCCCAGCTGCTGCTTTGCTTTTTGTCTCCGTCAAAGAGATTCTCCGGTCCTTTATTGCCGCTTTCAGAGCTTGAAGCCAGGTTTGTGATTGATTCTCTATCAACAATATCACTTGAGCTATCAAGCTCCAATGTATCAAAATCGGTAGCAATCAAGTCCTCCATTTCAGTGTTGTCTTCAAAATCATCCTTTGAATTTTCTTCATAGAAATATATAATCTTCATAGGAATTGTAACGGTTAAAGTCGTGCCGGGGCTATCAAATTCACCGTTCCAGAGATCGCTTTCATCTGTTATAAATGCACTCTGTTCAACTAAAAGATTGTAATCCTTGTATTCCGGAACATCGCTTATTACAATGTTATAGGTTCCTTCCGGCCACAAGCTTCCTGAAAAAACTGAAGGCAAACAGCCGCCTGCAAAAGATGCGGTTGTAAACTCTTTTTCATGGTACACGATGTATGCTTCATTATCCAATTCTACATAAAGAGAAACCTTTCCCCGTTCCAAGATAACATTTTTTGTTTCTGCATCAATTAGTTTTATTTCAAGCTGGCAAGCTTTGCTCTTTTTGTCCATATAAAACTTTACATCTGATATCGCGTTATCCTCAACCTCTATGTTGTTTCTTTCTATCCAGCCATCGGTAACAATTTCCGTTGGTGATGCGAACAACCCTTCTTCCACTTTTGCTCTTACACTGTAATTACCCTCATCAAGAATGCCAAATATGGCTGTACCATTATAGTCTGTCATAAGATGCTGGCTTATTGGAGCTATAATTTCAACATTTACAGAAGGATCACCAATTGGTTGTTCCTCAGAATCTAGAACCTGTGCCCGCAAGTGCCCATTTTCAATTAGAGGCTCTTCCCCGTCTCGTGTTATTACCGTATGAAGCTCAGCAAGCTCCTCACTAATGCCGGTAAAAGTATTTAAGCCCCTAACAATGACACGGGCGTTTAAATAAGCAACAGGATTTATTTCGGTATTCTTACCTTTGGCTGCTCCCCAGCTAATCAAGGTTTCAACCTCATAATCCGCTCCATTATAATTAACACTTTGTAATTGTGGCAATGTGCCCGAGGGATTCCCTCCTATTGTTCCTATAGCTTCATAATCCATCGCTCTTATCTCTTCCATAATGCTCGCAGCAAGGTTATTAGCCATCATCCGGTTTTGATTGCTGTGCCCGCTTTGGTTCACAAAAGTCATTAGAGGAACAAGTGAAGCAGCAACAATTACAATAATGGCAACTGCTATCATCATTTCCAATAGCGAAAAGCCTGCTTCTTTTTTTCGTATATTGTATTTTTGCATTCACTCACCTCACTTATCTTTTTCACTTTTATACCTTTGTTCCCGGATGAAACCTCAAAAATTAAAAGCTGAAAACTAAAATGCACTTCCCTTTAACAAAAAAGAATATTGTAATGAGCACTGATTTGGTTTTCAAGTAATAACCATATTGTGATAACTCCAGGTTGCAGCAAGCTGTAGCTCTCTATAGGTAAACCTACAGGAAAAGCCACGACTTTTGGGAATCAACCACCATATTGTGATTGCATCAGGTTGCAGCAAGCTGCAAGTTGCAAGCTGGTGCAGGATTACCTGCAGAAAAAGTCGTTTCACGATTTTTGGAGAATCAATCATAATATCACCCTAAGCATTTCCTCCAAGGTGCTTTCTCCCTTTTTAACTTTTATCAAACTATCGTACCGCATTGTGATCATACCGCTTTCAACTGCATAGCGCCTGATTTCAGTGCTTGAAGCACCGGATAAAATAAGCCTCTGCATGTTTTCATCAACTGATAAAAATTCATAAATCCCGATTCTTCCTTTGTATCCGGTATTGTTGCATGAAAGACAACCATGAGCCCGATATAGCTCTATTTCCTTTTCATCATCGAATGGGAAATCCGGTATGGTTGTTTGCAGTTCGTCTCTGGTAATTTTATAAGGTCTTTTACAAATCGGGCAGAGTACCCTCATTAGTCTTTGGGCAACAACCCCTAACAATGCTGACGAAGTTAAATATTTTTCAACACCCATGTCGCTAAGCCTTGAAATTGCGCCTGCCGAATCATTTGTATGCAGCGTTGAAAGAACAAGGTGCCCCGTTAGAGCAGATTCAACACTTATTTTAGCAGTTTCAAAATCGCGTATTTCACCTACCATTATAATATCTGGGTCGTTACGAAGAATGGATCTCAAACCCGAGGCAAATGTCATCCCGGCTTTGGGATTAATTTGAATCTGATTTATTCCATCCATTCTTCTCTCAATCGGATCCTCCAGCGTTATTATATTTTTTTTAACTGAATTAAGGCTTGCCAGGGAAGCATACATTGTTGTGCTTTTCCCGCTGCCTGTGGGACCGGTTATAAGTACAAAACCGTAAGGCTTATGTATTGCTTCATCATAGCTTTTTAATTGGGATTCGGGAAACCCAAGCTCACCTAATGTAATCAAGCGGTTACTGCGGTTTAACAGGCGAAGTGTAAGCTTTTCACCATATGCCGATGGCAAAGAGGCCACTCGAACATCAATTGTCTTTCCGTCAATCTTTAATGTGATGCGTCCATCCTGTGGAATTCGCCTTTCTGCGATATCCATATTTGCCAAAACCTTGATACGGGATACAAGAGAAGCGTGCATTCTTAAAGGCTGTCTCATTATTTCATGCAAAACCCCATCAATACGAAACCTCACCCGTGTTTGTTTTTCCTGTGGTTCTATGTGAACATCACTTACTTCAGCATTCACGGACATGTTAAAAATCTGGTTTGCTAGAATAACAGCCGGCTTATCATCCTCAGGTCTTTCGTCAGTAATATTTATTTCACCGCCGTCTTCTTCATCCTGTTCAATATCGGAGCTGTCTCTTGTATATTGTTTAATTGCAGATATAAGCTCTTTATCAGGAACAACAACAGGTCGTATATCATATCCGGTCAATATTCGCAGATCATCCAACGCAATAATATCATTGGGATTCATGAGGGCTACAAGAAGATAATTATTTTCGAACCCAATAGCCAACGCCTGATACTTTATTGACATATCGGGAGAAATTAGATTCATAGCCTTTATATCAATGGTATAAGAACTTAACGAATAATAAATAGAACCTGATTTTTTCGCCATGGCATGTGCAACATCCTCCTGTGTGCAAAAGCCCATATCCACAAGAATCTGACCAAGCCTGCCTTTTGTACCCTGCTCCTCCATTATTTTTTGCTGCTCTAACGCTTCATTAAGCTGCTCATGGGTAATTTTCCTGAGTTTTATTAGCTGATTACCCAAAAAACTATTTTGACCCTGGATCAAATCATACACCTCTATCTGGTAAATTTATCAAATTCCTAAGACCCCCACCAAAGCCCAATGCGTATTTTACTTCGTAAAAATGCGTGATGTTCAGCTTCAGGTGAGTGTGTTCACTTATCTGAACGAGTTCACTTAGCTGAACAAGTTCACTTAGCTGAACAAGTTCACTTTATTTGGTAAAACGTATTCGCTTTTATATCTATTGTTAAATTACCATCACTCTGTCCCAATCGAACTTCATCAATACGAATAAGCCTCTCCCCGTATATCATGCCGGATAACATGGATAAAAAGCTCTTGTATGTTCCATTGAATGACATTTCAATTGGCATTTCAACAAGACTTCCATCCTTCTTTTGGTTACCAATCCTTATTGACGCAAGAAGCGCTGAGTGTGTCACAGAACTATTTTGAATGCGAAGAACAATCTGCTCCTCAAGCGGGGTGTCCGGAATTAATGTTTTTATTGCAGCATACTGCTGTCTAAGGTTTTCCTCTGTTTTTTTCAGCTCCTTCAGCTGCTTTAGATTCAATTGCTGACTAAAAATATCCTGCTTTATTAAACTAATTTCAGAAGAAAGCTTTCCAATTCTAAATGCTTCTTTAGCAACAAGATACCCAGAGAATGCAATTAATAATACAAAAACAACTATAACTACTCTCCGTACATTGTTTTCTTTTATCATTTCCCCACCACCTCGTCGAATAGCTTGAATTTTTCTTCCCGGATTATGGTTACATCAAGCTCAAAACGGATTGCGTTTGAATTTTCCATCCGTGAGTAGTTCAAACCGGTATCGGAAAAAAATCCCGTATTATTTAAGCTTTTCATCCATAAAGCAACTTCATCATGACCCGTAGCGTTGCCCTGTATATTCAGCTTTGCAGAATTCTCAGTATAGTTTGCAAGTATATTAGTTATATTTACATTCTCCGGTAACTCTGCACCGACAAAAGCAAATATCTCGAACCACTCGGGCTGAGTACCAATAGCTTTATCCAACAATTTCTTTTGCTGTTTTACTTCCTCTGAAAGTGTTTTTAACAGCAGTAAATCGTCAATTTCGTTTTGAAGTATTTTTCTTTCCAATTTTAAAGCTCTAAGCTCCGATTCAGGAACTACCGACAGAATTTTTAATATTACTAAGGCAAATATTAAAATCCCGGCAGCTATTCCCATGGCTATTGTGGAGATACCAAGCTTTCTATTTCGTTTCTTTTTACTTTTAAATTCAACCGGTAATAGACTAATATGTTCCAATTCTACTACACCTCCAGTCCACGGATAGCAAGGTTTGTACAAATCGCAAAATCCGGTTCATGACCAGAAAAAGCATCTACTCCGGTTAGGTTTATCCTGGATTCATTATAAGAAACAACCCTAACATTTGTTTCTGTCAGCTGCTTTAATCTTTCTGCAAGACACTTGATTTTTGACAAATTTCCAGTAAGAATTATATCGCGAAATATAGCATTGGAATTTTGATTGTGGAAGTACAATACCGATGAGCGTATTTCACTTGCAAGGATAGCGCAAATGCTATCCATCCGGGTATCATCAATGTCATAGCCTATATCGGGGTTTTTTTCATTTAATTCCTTTACAACAGAGATAATATCTTTATGGTAATTGATGGTTCTAGCCATACCTGGTTCACCATTATTTAAAATTATAATATTACCAAAATCGTTTGACAGATTCACAACAGCTATAGGAAGATCACAGATTTCCCTCGGTAAAATCCCCGAGATTGAAAGCATTGAAGCTCCTATATCCACAATATTCAGCTTTGCTGCCTTTAAGGAAGCAATAAAATCAAACAGCATTTTCTTTTTACCAGCAACCAGCAGAATCTTCAAAAAGGTACCTTCATCACTACTTTCCTCACCAATTACCGAATAATCAAGCTCAACCTCTTCTATTGGAATGGGTATATGTTCCTGAGCTTGAAAACGTATTAAATTATCTAGCTTGTCCTTAGGAACCTTTACAAAATTGGCAAAGCGAACAATAATATCCTGGTTATTCACTCCGAGAATAACATCCCTGCATTTTATATTTTCTCTTGCCCACATTGTGGACAATGCAACGCCAAGCTCATTTTCTTTCAAAACCTTTCCGTCCTTTACAATTCCCTCATTAAGTGGAAAACGGGCGAAAGTGCAAAGATATGGTCTTTCAGGTTTACCTGTCACATGAACAGCTCTTATTTCTTTTGAATCAATTTCAAGCCCAACTGACGATTTTTTAAAAACACCCACGATGATCTCTCCTTGTATATTCAATAAACACTTGCGTTAATTGCACACCAAATTGCGTTTTTGCTTGCAAAATAAGCAGTGGGGCGTTTAAGCAACTACAGAGGGAGTGCTCCTTGGCTGAAGCCTGAGGTACATTCCCAATTAACACGTTTTTTGTGCAACACCCAATGCACCTGTGCCGGAAGCTAATGTTACCGATATCTAACCAGTCCGCTAATACCCTGAAGACAGAACCGATGAGAAAATCGGCATGTATAATGATATAAGCATACCTCCAACCAACACTCCTATTACCATAATCATAATAGGCTCTATGAGCGATGAAAGCCCTTTCGTCATAACCGAAACCTCATCCTCATAAAACTCTGCTATTTTGTTAAGAAGAGAAGGCAGCTGCCCGGTTTCCTCGCCTGTGGCAATCATATGAGTTACCATTGGAGGAAAAACGCCGGTTTCCTCTAGCGGATCAGCTATACTTTTACCTTCCTCGATCCTCTTTGTCGCCTCAGTAACCGCATCAGCTACAATCATACTTCCCGAGGTTGGACCGGCACTTTGCATTGCTTGTACAACAGGAATTCCACCATCAAGAAGAGTTGAAAGTGTTCTTGAAAACCTTGCCACTACAGTCTTTTGTATTAAATCTCCGAAAACGGGCATTTTAAATTTTATTTTGTCCCACACTCTTTTTCCGTTGCTACTTTTTACATAAAGCATTGTTGCGCCTATGATCGCAAAAATACTCAATAGCCAGATATACCAATTATCTTTTATTGAATCAGATAATTTGAAAACAAACCGCGTTATTCCGGGGATATCAGTTCCTGCCGGAATAAATTTTTTAAACACAGGGACAAGAAATATAAGCATCCCGATAAAAATTATCCCTGCAAACCCAAACAGCATACGAGGGTAAAGTGTAGCTGATTTTACATTGTCGCTTAGCTGCTTTTCTTTTTGAAGCTGTTCTGAAAGACGCTCCAGAGTTGTTTCAAGAATACCGCCCAATTCACCGGCTTGTATCATTGATACGTATAGTTTGGGGAAAATTCTTGGGTATGCACCAAATGCATCGGTCAGGTTCATACCACTTTCTATATTTTTAGCTATATTTTGAAGCGCATTTTTAAATGTAGGGTTTGATGTTTGCTTACTTAGAGTGAAAAGAGCTCTTGTTACAGGAATGCCCGCAGAGATCATTGCTGCTAATTGTCTGCTAAAAAGCGAAAGCTCTGAAATAGTAACTTTCTTTTCACTTGTTAAAAAAGCAGAGGCTTTTGAAGCCTGTTGTTCTTTCAGCTCAATTACAGACAGTTGCATGCTTTTTAGCCTATCCAACGATTTGGAAAAGCTTTCTGAACTTATCTGACCTTTAATAATTTCTCCCTGATTGTTCACACATTCATAATTATAAACAGACATTTCTTCCTCCTGCTACTAAATCCAATTTTTAAGCATACGTTCAACCTCAGCTGAATCAATGCAATATTCCAAAGCGGTTTCCTTTGATATTTTTCGGCTTTGGCATAATTTCACGAGCGCTGAGTCCATTGTCTGCATACCAAGGTTGTGTCCTGTCTGAATTGCATTATATATCTGGTGATCCTTTCCATCCCGAATTAAGTTTCTGACAGCCGGTGAATCAACCATATATTCAACTGCAACTACACGTCCCTTTCCATCCATCGCAGGAAGCAGCTGCTGAGATATAACTGCCTTCAAAGAACCGGCAAGTTGTTGTCTTACCTGTTGTCTTCTGTCATTGCTAAAAATATCGACAATCCTTGATATTGTAAGCGGAGCGGTTTGGGTGTGCAGTGTTGATAATACAAGGTGTCCCGTTTCAGCAGCTGTTAACGCTATTGATATACTTTCAAGATCTCGCATTTCCCCAATTAATATAACATCCGGATCATGTCTTAAAACATGACGAAGGGCTGTGGCAAAGGAATGGGTGTCCATCCCTATTTCTCTCTGGCGTATTGTTGACTTTTCATGCTTGTGTAAAAATTCTATAGGATCTTCAATTGTAACAATATTCATTGACCGGGTTTTATTTATTACATCGATAAGCGCTGCCAAGGTTGTAGATTTCCCACTGCCTGTTGGTCCTGTAACAAGAACCAGACCTCTTGATAGATCACAGAGCTTTTTAATCTCCTTCGGTAGCCCTAAGTCATCAAAACTTGGAAGAACAAACGGTACAGCTCTAAAAACAGCAGCAAGAGTTCCCCGTTGTATCATTACGTTACAACGATATCTCGCAACACCATGAATAGCATATGAAAAATCCAGTTCCCAATCTTTTTCAAGTCGGTTTTGCTGCTCCTCGTTTATTATGGAGTATACTAAATTTTTTACGTCATCAGGCGCTAAAATGGAATACTCCAGCGGAACAATTTCACCGTTAACCCTTATTGCCGGTTTAAAGCCCACTACAAGGTGTAAATCGGAAGCATTCCTTTCCACTGTAATTTTTAATAATTCGTCCATGATTACCATTGCGTCTGCTTGCGTAAAACCATATTGAATATCCATCTATTAAACCCTTTCACTATTCATGATTTGATAACGGATTATCAATGGATTCTATAACCTCTTTGATCCATTCTACATTGTCCGGAGTCTCTTCCACCCATAGCACAAAGTGTGGAACAGCGGGGTCTCTTGTTACGTTATCCGATATCTTGAAGCTTTCCTTTGGTATGCCTGTTAAGGAAATAATCAAATCTCTTCGTTTCTCAAGCCTTGTCGTGGCGCTGGGGCTATTGGAATAATCAACGATAGCTCTTATTTTTTCACCGGGGACATCAAGTTTTTCCAATACATGCTTCACATCAGTTATTCTGTCGGATGGACAGCTCACAAGAAGCTCTTTGCTGTATTGCGGATAGTTAAGTAAAAATACTCTGACGTTTTCAATGTTAATAAACTCGAGCTTTGATGCCGCATCTGAAGCCTTCATATGGGTAAGCTTATAAGTAAAATAATTCACATCATCACGGGAATAAGATGAATCAAGGCGGTTTATAAGATCGTTCATCAGATTTATGGATTTGCGGTTACCCCTCATCCAAATGTTGTAACCGCTTGAATCTATAGCAAATACCTTAACCGGTATCTCAAGACCCTGAATCATTGGCATAAGCCGATTTGCAGTAATATTTCTCATTTTTTTCGCTTCTATCTCCAGATATTGTATCTCCGGAGTAACTTCTTCCTGTACTGGTATCATGTTTTCGACAATATCAACACTATCAACAAGAGCTTTAATATCCGCCAAAGCTGTTGAATCGGCGTCAACCCAAATGATTCCGGGGTTGACATCAACTAAAATTGTGCGGCATGGAATTTCTAATTGTTTTATTAAATCATTTAAAACACTTGCCTCGATATACTCCAGATCAAAAGGAACCAACTGAAGCACGGTCAACTGCTCCTGAGGGTCTAAATTTTCACTTCTGTCAAGTGCGTCAATAAGCTCACGCATTTTTGAAAGCGCTTGAGGTGTGCCTTGAGCCCAGATGTATTTTTTTGTTGAATCCAGAACAAGCTTCTGCACAGGAATCGCCAGTTTATCCGCTTGCTTGCTAATTTCATCGGGACTGACATATAGTAATGAAAAACGTGTAATAGGAAGCATGTTATAGAAATTTTTATGTATGCTTTCCTGACTTCCAACCATAATAGTATTTTCATTTGTAATATAGGACATATTCACGCTGTGCGCCACCATCTCCAAAGCTTTTATGGGTGATACGCCATCTAACGAAATTGATATTTTTATCGGATCCTCAGTATATATAATACTTTTTTTCAACGCAACAGACAGGGTGGTTAAAACATCCCTAATATCAGCATCTCTTATGTCCATTGCTATAAGATTCTGGTTGTTTTTCGCCGTCTCCGATCCGGATTTTTCTGATAATAATATGTAATCAGAGCCTTCGCCGGATGACCATGCCCGGATTGGTATGGCAACAGCAGTTAATATTATAATCAAAAACAAAATATTCCGCCACTTAGACTTGACTTGAGACATTAAACAAGCCTCCTTTATTATGGAGTCTCCCGGAAATCACACGCCCGGAAGTTATCGCATTTTCTCTATATTTTTCTGCAATTGAAATCTATTTTTAACAGGATAAACTAATCCTCTGTTATTTACTAAATGAAATAGTAATCTCATTTCCGTCTTTTCCCTTTAAAACAACACCTGAAGCATCAATTTCCTCAACTGTCCAGGCATCACCAATAATATCACCGGTGCATACCACATAAGCCCTATTCTCTGTTTCAACAATAGCGGTGTTTTTTTCACCGGACAATGTAATTCCTTTAAGAACAGGAACAACTACATTTGATGAGAACGGATCCCTGACTTGCGCAAGTGAAACACCGGGGTCGGTAATACGCTCCATCTGAGGAAGTACTTCTACGGTTTTACCATAAAGACCAGTTTGATCAGTATCTTGTGAAGTTAAATCAGATGAAGCAGGTTTTGCACCGCCATCGGGATTTGAATAAAGAATTATTATTGCAATTATTCCAACTACAAGTATAGGTAACAAAACTTTGAGGGATTTATTTTCCCTGAAAAATTCTGAAAAAGCATTTTTCTTACGTTCTTTCGCAGCTTGTTCAGACATAGCATTTCAACCCCTTTAATCTAAGAATTCTCTCTACGGGTTCTCTACCTTAAAAGAGCTGGCTGCTTAGCCAGCTCTTTTAAGTAAAATTGAGGTTATTCGCCGCCAGTTCCGGCTTCTGCGGTAGTAGGGGTCGTTTCGCTGCTGGTAAAATATTCATGACCTTCAATTGTGCAAACTGCTCTAAAGTGTCCATCAATTTTCTTAATTTTATATTCTCCTGCGGTTGCGGTAGGACATTTTGGAACTCCATCAACAAAATAATCCTTTAAAACGTCCGTTGAAATTGATTCAAGGGTTGTTTCTTGATCCATTACATATTGCTGTATAGCACCATCCATCATACGTAAGTTTGCAATACATGCCCCTTTTTCAGCTCTGGCTGTGGATGCGTTATACACGGGAATAGCAATGGCAACCAGAACTCCAATAATAGCAACAACCACCATTAATTCTGCTAGGGAAAAACCTTTATTCCCTTTTTTCATGAGCTTGAACATTTTTTTAAGCATTTCCAGATCCCCCTATTTTAAAAATTTGTTTTTTATTTTTATAGATTAAAAAAGAAACTCGTATATACATCTAAAATATTTACACGATTTCCTTTTCAATTTGCATCTCAGATTTACCCTTTTTTGGCTATTCCAAAACATATGCTGCATACATAAATTTATGGTCAAAATAGGTCATTTCCACTAATCTAATATATTTTAACCCTCTAAATTATTTATCGGATAAAGTGAGCAAAATAATAACAAGATCAATGTGAGACTTGTGTATCTTTTTTATAACAAAGAAGCATTCGCTTGTACAATTGCCTCTGTTGTTATAAATGCTTCATTTACTTTATCAAAATTCCAAGACTTTATCAAAATTCCAAGACTTTATCAAAATTCCAAGGCCTCCACTTCTACAAGTGGGGGTTCCTTATTCTTGCTTCGGTGGGGGTAGAGTCCCCCACCGAAGTCC
>ENA-UOOK01000588-UOOK01000588.1-fermentation-metagenome-genome-assembly--contig:-NODE-588-length-48335-cov-20.282084_pt1 | contig 48335 bp, 48 predicted proteins | sample MGYA00245777_ERZ724023 | MGnify/ENA primary metagenome ERZ724023 (study PRJEB28704, sample SAMN03018312) | fermentation metagenome | biome: anthropogenic terrestrial biome; feature: soil; material...
ACATCCTCCGGAGCTTCAGAAGGCGTATTATTTGCAGGCATATCCTCTGCCGGTTCAGGAGAAGCGGAATCATCGGCTGGTTTGGAAACTAACTCGTCAGGTTTGCTATCAGAAGCGACGGCGCCTTCTTCATTGGCGGAGCGTTCAGCATTAGCAGGAGCCATCTCCTCATCTACTGTCTTCTCTGGATACGGAGGCGTCAACGCCAGTCCTACAATAAACAAAACGAGGCACACTGCCATGGCTATGGCGCTGGGATTCTTTGATTTTCTCCTCGCCAAGGAAATTATAAAAATAACCAGGCAGACAACAAAGCCCGCCATCCCGGCCAAGCCAAGGAACATAAACATAATATCATCCTCCCTCAATAATTTTGTGAGTGGTTATAATACCGTTTGTCATTTCGCTGCCGTTTTCAGCACCGCACCAAGGGCATATAATACTTTCCCGCTCCTTGCCACCAGGATATCCGGTATTCGATATTACCATGGTGAAATTCTTTCCGCAAACCTGGCATTTATAAGAGGTTTTATTATTCATATAAGACCCTCCACGATTAATATTCTACCTTTTCACCGTTTGGCAATTCAAAGGCTCCTACATATTTGCAGCCTGACGCTTCAGCAATTTTCTTTAATTCATCAACCGTGAAACTCTCCCGCTTCATTTTCTGGCTGAAGGCCTGCGGACTTCTTCCGAATAGTCGGGCAAGTTCGGACACGCTTATATCCAGTTTCACGCATAATATTTTCAGCTGTTCAGACACTGACATATCACCACTCCTTTCAGTATTCTCATTATAAACGAATACATTTAATAAATCAACGTAAATATTTCTCTTTTATTGAGAAACATTAAAAGTATCATTGACTACATAAACATAAGCATTTACAATATAAACAGATACAAATAAAGAGGAGGAACAGCCGTGACAAAACAGGAATTCAAGGATCTTGCAAGACGAGGTTTCACAGAAGCAGAATACAAAGCGATCGAAACAGTTTACACCTTCCACCCTTCCATAAGCGAGACCGAGGGAAAAAAGCAGATCGCCAACCTTTATGACACATACGGAATCAGGATCATAGCCGACATGCTACCAACAGCAACGAAGGCAAAAGAATACGAAGAGCGAATCAACCAGAAGAGACACGAGCTGGAGAGCCTCCAGGAAGAATTCAAAGAATTTAAGTGCCCAAGCGCATGAGGAGGAAAAAAGAATGTTAAACCCAAAGTACCTGGCCAATGGCCAAGAGCAACATGAAACCTTTAAGAGCAGCATAGCAAGGAAGAAAGCGGTACAGTACGACTACAGGCACACCGACGGAGAATTATTCTCCTGCGTAAGGCCAACTCTGGACACCTGCAGGAAGGCGAAAGAGGAATGGCTAAATAAGACGACCCAACCACACAAATAGTAACCGGCGCCTTTAACAGGGTGCCATGCCCGCAAAGCCTGCCGCCTCCACGCGGCGCGGGTGGATAACCAACCAGGAGCAGGCATAAAGAAGACGACTCAACCACACAAATTGATATAGGAGGTAAAGAGATATGGCCAAAATAGTAAGCTTTCAACCAGCCATAACAAAGCAGCCAAAGGTAAGGTACATGATCACGATAGACGAGGACGAAACATCGGCCTATGCAGCACGAGAACTAAAGCCAGGAATAATCACAATCATGATCACAGCCAGGACACCAGAGGAAGCGGAACTGCTTCGTAAGGAGGGTACCGCAATAGCAAAGCAGGGACAGCAAATCAAAGCAGCCGGAGGAACCGCAAGATGATGAATAAGTCAAAGATGGAGTTCTGCGATTTTACGTTTAACCCTGTCACTGGATGCCGGGCAGGCTGCGAATACTGCTACGCAGCAAGACAGGTGAAACGCTTCTCCGGAGACGTCAGGATAAACAAAGGATCCGACCAGCTGCAGAAAGACGAAAACGGACTTTATATCCTGGAAAAACCATTCAAGAACCAGAGCGACAAAGTAATCCCAGACCCAGTAGGATTTGAACCAATCATGCATAAATACCGCTTGGCCATGCCTTCCCAGAAGAAAAAACCGGCGAATATTTTCGTCTGCAGCAAGGCGGATCTGTTCGGGGCCTGGGTACCGGACAGCTGGATAGAGGAAGTATTCAAAGCCTGCGACGCAGCACCATGGCACAATTACCTTTTTATGACGAGATATCCTCGGCGATATGAGCTGATGAGCTCCATGTTGCGGCTTCCCTGCTCCGGAAACTTCTGGTACGGTACGACAATCACCAGGAACTCTGACCTTGATCAAATAGTATTCCTTCCCCGAACGCAGCATAACCAATTCATCAGTATAGAGCCACTCCTGGAGGAGATAGACATGAGCGACATAGACTTCATGGATTGGATCATCATCGGAGCAGAGACCAGCAACAGGCGAGGCAAAGTGAAGCCAAAGAGGGAATGGATAGAGGCAATCCTCCAGGTGGCCAGATCCTCCGAAATCCCTATTTTTATGAATTACAGCAAGGAGCTGGAGGAAATCTGGGGCAAGGATTTAATACAAGAGTTTCCTGCAGGGCTAACACGGCCGGAGGATAAACCAATCCCACACTGCAGAGATTGCAAGTATTGCAAAATAACGCAAGAAGGCAAGCGTGGAAACCGCCACGAATGCAAAAAAGAAGGTAAACACATACCAGGAAGATACGCAAGAACCAGCCCGGCGTGGTGCCCGCTCCGGAGCGAATAAATGAGGAGGAATGAAGGATGAAAAAGAGCATTTATCAATTAGCCGCATTTTTACAAGACGAGAGCAATACCGGAACCATATCGGCAGCAGATCTGCAGGAAGACATCGAGCTGCTCAAAGAGGAAGTCATAGCATTACTGGCAGACAGAATAGACAAAGCTGCAGCGGAGGATAAGGTTAGTAACCTGACAACTTCTGTGTACGACCAGGGCTATATCGATGGAATCAGAGCAGGCGCACAGCTGATAAGGTTACTCACCGGAGACACCGAAACCATCAAGACAATGGCATAAATAAACGAGAGGAGGATAAGAAAATGAGCAAAGCAAACGTACCAGCGGAGCTTCAGAGGCAGATGGAACAAATGCGCAACCTAAAACAAGTCATTTTCAACAACGACGCCATGGGAGAGCTTCCACCAATAACCAGGTTGTTATTTGCAGGGTTATGGTGCCAGGTAGACAACAAAGGACGCCTGGAGGACAGACCCAGGACGATCAAGAAGACAATAATGGGATATGACGACGTGAGCACCGGCCAGGTTGATGAAATGCTGCAGAGCCTGCACGATAGACGCTTTATTGTGAGATACAGCACGAGCGGCAGCAGTTACATTCAGGTTAACAATTTCAGCAAATACAGGAGCCCGCACATTCACAGGAAGCCAAGCAGAATACCGCCACCGGAACTGCAATAAACATTTTAATATGGGCAAGGCTGCAGTATAAAAGATCACTGCATTAAGAGGGCGCTGAAAGGGTATCAAAAGGGCATCGAGATTGCACGGTACAAGCACCAGCCAAACACCGTGCAAGCACCAGAAAAGCACAGAACAAGCCCCGCTGGTACCCTGTAACCTATAACCTATAACCTATTACCTTCTACCTATCACCGACTACTGCGAGTGACAGGGAGAGGGTCAACCAAAAGAGAGGAAGCATAGATGGATAAACGGGCTGTATACATTTTCAAGACTGCCGGAGGGAAAGACTTCACCGGCATAGCGCTGGACGTACACATTCACAAAGAGAACCTGCGGTTTTTCGATACCAACAGAGGCCATGAGTTACCAGGTAAGGTTACAGAGGAGGCAGAGAAGAGCTTCACATTCACATCCACAGGAGCCGCACCGGGAGAATGGCAATTCAAGGTACTGACAATCGAAGAGTTCAAGCGCAAGTTTTACATGCTGGCCGAAGGCGGACAAACGATGGAGGCCAAGTTAAAAACCACGGACGACCTCCACCAATGGTACCGGAGGGAGTTCAAGATTTAAAGCAAAGGAGGAAAGATAAAGCATGGAAGAGGAAAAACAGCAGAATAAACCATTCTCACATCCACGCTGGAATGAACCCATTGGAGGCAAGGTGGTCGGGCATAAAACCCAGACAGAAGAAGAACAAAAACAAGTTCATGACGACGCTATAGCTGTGCTGAAGAGCATGGGCGTAAAAATTAAAGACGATAATGATACTTTGCATGATGATGAAGGAAAATAGGCTCACGTTCTATTGCGGATCCAGGCTCTCACCGTGGCAGCAATATGGCAACAAAAAAATTTCTAAATTAAAAAATTGACAATAATTTGAGAAAATATAATAATATAAATAACTGAAATCAAAGGGAATAACGTCAAGACAAAGTTTAATGATAGAGTGGGAATAAGAACGGGAAAACTGGAAAGCCTTGATATTATTAGGTTTTCAGCGCTTTAAATTGGTCATTGATACTGATTTGATACTAACTTTTATTCCACAGTAATATTTAGACAGAGTTGAAAGCTCCCGTCTGAACGCTAAGTTCAGGCGGGAGTTTTTTGCGTTATATCATGTTCACTTAATTCTATCCAAGATTGCTTGAACGATTTTATCAAGTTGTAAACTTCCATATACAATAAAATCTGCATCTTTTGTAGCAGCTTCCTCGCCGTGAATATATAATTCTCTGCCACTTTTCAAATAAAAATCAATATCAGTTAAAAACATTTTGGTTAAATATTTTGCAGCATTAAATAGTTACGAAAGGCTCAATCAAACCAACGGCAGGCTTTATAAAGAAAACGAGCGGCTATCCAACAGCAATGAAAAACTGTCAGCAGAAAATGGTCATCTGAAAGCCAAAAATAAAGATTATGCCCTGCCGGAGGATTGCTTCCTGCTGTGCCTTCTTATATTTAAATATAGTGGATATTATATTTAGATATGTAGATGTTACTATTGTGTTTTTAGAGATTATAATGTATAATATAATCATAAAAACTCAACGGTTAGAGGTGTCTTGAATTGCAAATAAGTTATAAACGTCTGTGGAAGCTCCTAATAGATAAAGATATGAATAAAACGGCGTTGAAAGACGCTGCCGGAATCAGTGCTACTACCATAGCTAAACTTGGGAAGAACCAATCAATTTCAATGGAATCTATGATTAAGATTTGTAAGGCGCTGGGTTGTGATATCGGCGATATTGTAGAAATCGTGGAGGAATAGATATGATTTTGGGATTAAAACGTGGGACAGTCGCACTTGCTTCTCATGATCCAGAATGGGAAAAAGTTGCATCTGAAACGATTGAGCGGCTTTGGAGCATTTTGGGCGATGTTGCAAAAGACGTCCAACATGTTGGGAGCACAGCAATTACTTCTATTAAAGCGAAACCAATTATTGATATTGCTGTAGCGGTGCAAGATTTTGATGAAGTAATGGCATTATTGCCAACTCTGGAAGAAAAGGGATTCATATACCGCAAACGAGAAAATCACGATGATGAGTCATTGTTATTTGCCTGTGGCGATTATTCTAATACCGGGGGAATTGTCACACACTTTATTCATGTTGTAAAAATAGATAGTTCAGAGTTTATAAACTATATTAACTTTCGGGATTACATGAACACGCATTTTACTGAAGCTAAGGCTTACGAAACCTTAAAATTACGACTAATGGATGAAAATCCTATTGACCCTGATAGAGAAAAGTATCTTGCTGGAAAGAAAAATTTTATTAAAGAAAAGCTTATGCTTGCCCGGCTATGGAATGATTTTGGGCGTAAGTTTACTCATATCGAATCTGTCAACAAAGGCTGGTCGAGCGATAAAAAATATTACACCAAAACTGTTGATGACAAGCAATTTTTAATTCGCGTAGCGGACATATCTCAGTATGAACATAAGAAAGCAGAATATGAAAACATGAAGCGTGTTGCTGCTTTAGGGATACCAATGCAACAACCTGTTGATTTCGGTGTATGCAATGACGGTAAAAGCGTGTTTCTTATGCTCACTTGGGTTGAAGGTGATGATGCAGAAGAAATATTACCGCTACTTATAGAAACGGAGCAATATGCGCTTGGAATAAAAGCTGGCAAAATCATAAAAGAAATGCAAACAATTGAAACGCTTTCACCATCCGACGACTGGTTTAATAATTACGGTGCTAAAATTGATCGCTATATTAAAAACTATCGTAATTGCGGGTTAACCTTTGAAGGTGACGAAAAACTAATTGCATACATAGAACAAAACCGTCACATTATGAAAAATCAGACGATGTGCCTGACGCACGACGACTATCATCCCGGTAATTTGATTTTAAATAAAGACCACGAGCTGTTCGTTATTGATTTTCAGCGTCTCAGAATGGTTGAGCCATACCATGCTTTAGCGGGAGTACAATTTTCCGCAAAACCTTCTCCGCATTTTGCCACAGGGCAGTTAAATGCTTATTTTGAAGGAGAACCCCCAGAAAATTTCTGGAGATTGCTTGCGCTATACATGGCTTGTGTGGCTGTAAATTCCCTGCCGTGGTCTATTCCGTTTGGTCAAGGTGAAATCGACTTTGCGTATCGGCAAATAGCAGATATCTTATCGTGGTATGACAATATGCAGTCTGTTGTACCCACATGGTATCTTAAAGATTTCTATATCCAGTACATTGACGGAATACCTTATAAGCTGAAATCTCCGTTTGACTTCTCTTTTCTCAGCAAATATGGCAATGTATTTAAAGTTTTTGACGATCAAGATTCAGGTAATATCTGTTTTGGCGTGCAGAATGGTGATACTAAATACTTTATTAAATTTGCAGGTGCTCCGACTGAAAGGGCAAATTGCACGGCTGATACAGCTATACACAATTTAAGCAAATCACTTGCTGTATATCGGGATTTATCGCATGATACTCTTATAAAACTGATTGATGATGAAGAAATCGGCGGTGGACTGGCTGCTATATTTGAATGGGTAGATGCCGAGTGCATGGGTAAAATGTATCCGCTCTCCAGACAAAAATTCATGCAAATGCCACTGGAAACGAGGCTCAAAGTATTTGATGAAATTCTTGTGTTTCATGCTCATGTAGCAAAGCAACGTTATGTCGCTATTGATTTTTATGATGGTAGTATCATGTACGACTTTAATAAAAATAAAACTGTTGTTTGTGATATTGATTTCTACACAAAAGCACCTTATACCAACAATATGGGGCGTATGTGGGGCAGCTCACTTTTCATGTCACCAGAAGAATATAAACTCGGCGCAGTAATTGATGAGATTACCAATGTGTATGCGATGGGGGCGACGGCATTTTCTTTATTCGGTGATGATAGCGACAGATGTATTGAAAAATGGAAATTGAGCAAAGAACTGTTTGAAGTGGCGAAAAAAGCTGTCAGTGATGACCGAAGTGAAAGGCAACAGTCGATTGAACAAATGATACAAGAGTGGAATATAGCAAGATGAGTAAACCAAATGGCATAATTGTTTTTGGCGCTAACGGATGCGGAAGACTACCCTTGGGAGAGAATTAGCTCGCATTGAGTAAATAAAAAAGGCTTGTTTAATGTCCCGATGGGTTCCTATAAAAATCCTATGATTTGTGATGAGAGTAATCTTCGCATAGTGTCGGCAAAACTTCAAAAAGTTACTATCGTGTGGGGATTACAGAAAGTCAAGGGATTTTATTGATGAGAATACATTTGTGTATTTTGATCCGCCTTATCTCCCTATAACAGATACAGCAAGTTTTACAGCTTATACTGAGAACTTGTTTAATGATGACGAACAAATAGAACGAAGCTGCTAAACAGAAATATCATCGGTGTCGATGTAAACGATATAGCTCTCAACAGATGCAGAGAGAAGACGGATTTTGAGCACGAGGGTGCAGATGGCAAAGTTTATATTCGCAAGGGCGATGCTCGTAACCTTGCTTTCATTCCAGGCAGTGGCATTGATCTTATCTGTACTCACCCACCGTATGCTGATATTATCAAGTATAGTGAAGATATTGAAGAAGATTTGTCGCATTATAAAGTTAAGGATTTTCTTGAAGAGATGAAAACTGTAGCTGCTGAGAGCTATCGTGTATTGAAGAAAGATAAGTTCTGTGCCGTTCTTATGGGGGATACTCGTCAAAAGGGTCATATGATACCAATGTCTTTCGATGTTATGCGTATTTTTGAGAATGCGGGGTTTAAATTAAAAGAACTAATAATTAAGGAGCAGCACAATTGCAAGGCTACGGGATACTGGAAAACAAATAGTGTGAAATATAATTTTTTGTTGATAGCACACGAGTATTTGTTTGTTTTTAGAAAATAAGAAACCTGTGTAAACTAAGTAATTTTTGATGATGTAAATATTCCGACAAGTCATATGGAAAATGTAGAACAATATGAAGGAAGATTCATATAGGATAATAAAATGGACATAGAGCTTTACTATAAAGAACAGGGAACAGGAAAAACAATGATTCTTTTACATGGGAATGGTGAAAATGGTGATTATTTTGAGCACCAGATGGATTATTTTGTGAAAAAGTACCATGTGGTTTCTATTGATACCAGGGGTCATGGAAAGTCAAAGCGTGGGGTCATGCCTTTTACCATTGAACAGTTTGTAGAGGATCTGCATGACTTTATGGATTTACACCACATAAAAAAGGCAATAATTTTGGGATTTTCAGATGGGGGAAATATCGCATTAAAGTTTGCAATAAAATATGGTGAAAGGGTGGAGGCTCTTATAATTAACGGAGCTAATCTTGAGCCTGAGGGTGTAAAAAGACATGTTCAGATACCAATAGAACTGGAATATCATCTTGCAGGGATTTTTGCATGGAAATCACCAAAAGCTAAAAAAAACAGAGAGCTTTTTGGGCTTATGGTGAATGACCCGTTTATTAAGCCGGAAGATTTGCGGAGTATTACTGTTCCGACGCTGGTAATAGCTGGAACGAGGGACATGATAAAGGAAAAACACACAAGGCTTATTGCAGGCAGCATACCAGGTGCGGAGCTGGCCATAATTCCGGGTACACATTTTATTGCAAACAAAAACCCCTATGAATTTAATTCGGCAGTAGACAAATTTCTTTACCGTCTGGAAAAGCTGTAAGTGCTAAATTATTGAAATAAGCAAATAAACAATTAAACAATGTGTAATTTTAAAACGACATACAGGCAGGTAGAATGATGCTGGATAATAGTACTGAAGAGTTAACAGAAAAGAATCACTTAAATATACATAATGCGGAAATAAGGCATGTTTCCTGTAACCGGAGAATATTAGAATACCGTCTTACAAGAAAAAATGTTAAGAATGTCAACTTAAGAATTAACATTGATGGCAGCATTCTTGTATCGGCAAATTATACCGTTCCTGTGGAGTTTATTGATAATTTTGTAAAACAGAAGCAGGAATTTATTATTCGCACATTAGGCGAGTATGAAAAAAGACGTAAGCATCTGAAAATTAATTCAAGGAATTACATCAGCGGTGAAATCTATGAGATTCTTGGCAGGAGTTTACAGCTTAAGGTAACAGAAGCAGGTAAGGAGGAAGTGTTATCAGATGAAAACTTTATTTTCTTAAATGTACTGGATGAAGATGATTTCTCAAGAAAAGAAAAGCTCATGAAAAAGTGGTTTAAAAAATGTCAGATTAATGTATTTACGAAAATATGTGATGAAACTTACAGGAAATTCAAAATATACGATGTACCATATCCTGTGCTTAAAATAAGGGATATGACATCAATGTGGGGTTCATGCAGACCTAAAAAGGGAATTATTACGCTGAACAGCAGGTTGATAGAAGTACCGGAAAAATGTATTGAATATGTTGTACTGCATGAATTTGCACATTTCATACATCCAAATCATTCTAAAGATTTTTACAATTTTATTTCTACGCTACAGCCGGATTGGAAGGAACGTAAGATTGAATTGGATAATAGGATGTGGATAGATTGAAAAAGTGAAAAAATTTCTTGTACAGGAGGATAAAATGGGAACAATTTATGTCAGAAAAGCAACTGAAAACGATTTAGACAGCATAATGACTATCATTTACAATGCAAAACAATTGCTGAAAGCAGATGGAAGCAGGCAGTGGCAAAACGGTAATCCTGATGAAAAGACTATTATTGACGATATCAGGCAGGGCTATGGATATCTTCTAATTGTTGACGAACAGATTGCAGGAACTTCCGCATTGATGACTGTCCCAGACCCAAATTATGAAATGATTGACGGCTCATGGAGAAATAACGAAGCAACATATGCGACTATTCACCGCTTTGCAGTTTCAGACAAGTTCAGAGGGATGCACCTGACAGGTTATTTTCTTTCAAACCTGCTTAGCTTGGCATATAGTCAGGGCTTTAGAGATTTTAGAGTGGATACTCATGAAATGAATATACGTATGCAGGGGCTTATTCAAAAATTTGGGTTTAGTTACAGAGGCCAGATTTTCGTTGAGCCTACTCCTGAAGGAGAGAGAAAAGCTTATGAGCTTCACTTGGATTAACAATATTAAAGGCTGAAAAATAATAAGCAGCATGAACAGGTGGAATGAAAAGCATCGGATTCATACCACCTGATATTTAAAAGCAAACATCATAGGTTAAGCTTTCGGCAGGCTCTTCGTTTTGCGGAGAAACATCAGGATTGCTGTCCGGTAGGTCGGTATAGCACACGTACCATAACGGGCATTGCAGTCCATGATTATCTGCTGTATTTAATCTGTTGATAATCTCATCGTATGTAGTTGGCGGCGGAACTAAAACAGGACCTCCCGGCTGCCAATCAGCAGGAGTTTCAAGGTTGTACTGCTCGGTAATCTGAAGTGAATCCAATATTCTTGTTAACTCCTGAAAGTTTCTTCCGCAGGATGAAGGCAATGTTAGGATTGACCTTATTCTTCCATATGGATTTATTATAAATGCATCTCTTACAGTTTCCCCATATAGCCTGTCGGGATTAAGCATGCCATATTGTTCCGATATACTTAAGTCTGAGTCCGCAATAACCGGAAAGGGAACAGTTATCCCAGTTTTCTGATAAATATCAAATACCCAAGCTAAGTTAGAATAAATGTTATCTGTAGTAAGAGCAACCATTACCGCATTTCTTTCCAGGAGCTGCGGATAAAATTGAGCAGCTTTTATTAGTTCTGTAGTTCCTACAGGTTTAAATGCCATTGGTTCGCTCGCAAGCAATACCCATTTTCCCCTGTAATCAGACAATCTGACATATCCCTGAGTGGACATTGCTATAAAATCTGGGGCTAATCTTCCAAGCGTAATACATTCCGAACCTCTTTCACGTTGATTTAAATTATTGTTTATGCTATTATATGAAACCATATATGCTCCTTAAAGGTTTATTAATATTTTATGTGTGTAATTTCTAAATGTTAACTTTTAACCATTTAAATATAATTGTCAAAATATATAGACAAAAACACAAAAGTTCGTTATAATCATATTCGAGAGATATATGAAATAATCATACAACCAATGATATGATATAATATAATTTTAGGAGGATTTTTATAAATGAGTAGACCAGTTTTATCAGCACATTTTGAATCAAGAATGCCTTCAGATGTCAGGCTTGCACAGATGAAATATGCAGAACGCAAGGTTAAGCCTGAAGCAGTAATTAACGTAGGAATAGGAAATGTTTCTCTTCCCACAAATCCTGCCATGATGAAAAGGATGTTTAATCTGGATGCACCCGATAGCCCGTTTTCAAAGGGAGTAATAAGATATACCGCTACCGGTGGTTTTGATGAAACTCAAGAAGCTTTCAAAAATATTCTAAAATGCGAAGGGTTTGATACAAGCAAGTTGTCAGTGACGGTAACCGACGGCGGCTCAACAAGTATGGAATTGCTGTTACTGGGAGTTTGCGGTCCTGCAGGAACAGACGAAAAACCATTGATGATGATAGACCCTGCATATACAAATTATATTTCTTTTGCAGAAAGAACAGGACGAAAGACAGTAACAATTAAACGTAACTTAAATGAAGACGGAAAATTTGGTCTTCCGGAAATTGATAAAATTGAGGAAATGATAAAGGCTACCAACCCCGGAGCACTTCTAATTATACCTTATGACAATCCTACCGGACAACTTTATGATAAAAAAACATTAAATGCACTTGCAGAACTTTGTGTAAAATACAACATGTGGATGGTCAGTGACGAAGCTTACCGTGAATTATATTATGTAGATGGTGCCGAGTTGGTAAGCATTTGGGGAATAACAGACAAGGAAGTTCCCGGAATTGAAGGCAGGAGAATAAGCATAGAAACTGCATCAAAAGTGTGGAATGCATGTGGACTGAGAATAGGTGCATTAGTTACTGATAATGATGAGTTCAGCAATCGCTGTGCTGCAGAATATACTGCAAATCTTTGTGCAAATGCTATAGGACAATATATATTCGGAGCTTTAGCTCATGAAAGCAAGGAACAAATTGCTGATTGGTGCAAAGGCCTTCGCGATTACTACAAAGACTTGATCTTTAAAGTAAGCAAAAACCTGAAGGATTTAGAACCTGGGTTGGTTGTTTCAAGTCCCGATGCATCAATATACACTGTTATAGATGTTAGAAATGTTGTAAAACCTGGATTTGATTCAATTGATTTCGTATTGTATTGTGCGGGAGAAGGTTCTGTTGATTTGAATGGAGTTCAAACAACATTATTGGTTGCTCCTATGAAAGGTTTCTATGATATTGCAAAGGGAGAACAAAACCCAGGAAGCACTCAGTTCCGTATTTCATACGTTGAAACACCTGAAAATATGCTCAAGGTTCCCGAATTGTTTGTTAAGCTGTTAAAGCAATATGAAGCAGGCAGATAATCCTGAATAAATAATTTAATTTTAATAAAAATAAAGGGACGTCAAGGCGTCCTTTTATTGTGTCTGCTTAAGTGTTATTCATCTATGGCGGTAGCTTTTTCGGATGTAATTTTATATGGATCTGCTATCGCATCTTTAACTGACTTCTTTGCAAGATTAACCATGTCTTCAGTATAGTTTGTATTTGGAACGAATTTAACATCCTCATATAAGTTTCTGTTAATATTTTCCTCATTAATAATTGTTTCAAACAGCGTTAAACCTGCTATGTAACGACCCATTCCTTCATCTAAGTGGTAGCCGTCGCTGGTCAGTTCATTTCCAATAGATTTTAAACTTTTGTTTGTTCTGGCATTTTGTATAGCTGTTCCGCAGGGTATAGTTATATTGATACCTGTTTCATAAGCCGCCTGCTTATATGCACCCACAATCGTTTCATACATAATTTTCTGGTCACGGCTATAACGCATAAAATTATCATTAGTGTTTTTATAAGAGTATGCCCAGGTCATGTTTAATGCAAGTTTTACATCCGGGTTCAAAGCTATTCCCCTCACATATGCGATTAAGCTGTTCAGGTATGGCTGATATGTAGAATAAATCCCGGAATATTCCGAAGATTGCTGAAAGATTATATAATCCCATTTTTCATTCAGCACAGCTTCGCTTACGGTATAATCTTCCTGAGCCGTCATGTTTGAGGAAGTCCATTTATAATATGTATATGCCTTTTCATTATTTAATGCATATTTATTGTGTCTTTCAAGAGAACAACCGCTGCTGTACAGATTTCCCGCAATTATGTTCATACCGGCAGACTTTGCAATGTCAGATAAATAGTAAACAGTATCATGTGAGAAAGAATTTCCTATAAACAATATTTTGATTGTCTTTGAAGAGGGATCCTCTACAGTGACTTCGCATATTTTAGCTTTTTTCCCGTCAACAGTGGCTGATATTACAGAAGTTCCCCATTTGTTAGCCGTAATGATACCATCGGAATCAATTTCTGCAACCTTTTCGTTTTCCGAAGAAAAGTTAAATTTCTTATCGGCTTTCAAAACAACTGAACTGCCCACATCAAGATTTATCTTTTCAAAACCCTTTCCGGAGACTTGTCCTTGTTCCAATACAGTGTCAGATTTTATTGAAGCTGAACTGATGTTTGTGTTTCCTTCAAGTAAGATTCTCACATTGCTGTTTTTCTTATTTGCAGTCAATTGATTTATACTTGAATTTTCGATTATTACGGAATTTTCACCGCCGCCTTCAATAAGCAATTCACCTTTAACAGTAACATTTTTTAAGGTTACGCTGCCATTTCCCACACCTTTTGTAATATGAAGGTTTCTTACGGTTTTGTTTTCAACTACTACTCCTGACTTATTTACTGTCAAATCAGTCAATCTTGATTTTGCCAGTATTTTTGCAAGAGTTTCAATATATATGCTCATATACTTGCCTGCTTGTGCTGATTTTTCAGTAAGCTGTTCCGGTAAGCCTTCTACTGAGCTATATGCATATGTGGGTAATACTGCTGTTAATGTTAGTACTATAACCAAAAAAAACGATATAATTTTTTTTGCCATTCTGTCATCTCCTTACTGCAATTATAGCATTTTTGATATTATTCGACAATTCAATTATATATTTTTTTTTCATATAATTTTTGTCGATAATATTACAAAATTCTCAATTGGATTAAACCTTTAAAAAAATATTGTAAAAAAATGTTTTTTATTATATAATTTAAAAAATTGTTACGAGGTGAATTACATGAAATTTATAGAGAATACTTCAATTGATCCTCACTATAACCTTGCTTTTGAGGAATATGTGTTTAGGAACCTGGATCTAAACGAAGAATTTGTATTGCTCTGGAGGAACGAACCATCTATAATTGTAGGAAAAAACCAAAACACTGTGGAAGAAATAAATATGGAATATGTTAAAGATAATAATATTAATGTGGTTAGAAGAGTAACCGGCGGAGGTGCCGTATATCATGACTTGGGAAACTTAAATTTTTCGTTTATAGCAAAAGCTGACAGCAGCGAAAAAATAGATTTTAAAACATACAATATTCCAATAATAAAAGCTTTAGAAAAAATAGGAGTAAATTGTCAGTTATCGGGCAGAAACGACCTGGTAATTGATGAAAAGAAAATTTCCGGGATAGCTCAAAGTATAATTAAAGGCAGAGTTTTGAATCATGGGACACTTCTCTTTGATTCAAAGTTAGATACATTGTCCAAGGCACTAAATGTAAGAAGAGATAAAATTGAATCCAAGGGAGTAAAATCCGTGTCAAGCAGGGTAACTAATATTAAGCCATATATAAAAGATGATATAGATGTTTTAGAATTCAAACAGGTGCTGCTGAATAATATATTTGATTACTTCAATCAACCTGTTGAAATATATGAGCTGACCGATGAGGACAGGAGAAATATTCAAAAAATGGTTGATGAAAGATATGGAACCTGGGAATGGAATTACGGCAAGTCTCCAAAATTCAATTACAAAGGCTACGGCAGATTTGCTGGAGGCAGTGTAGAGACAAGGCTGCAGGTGGAAAACGGTATAATAGAAAACTGTAAAATTTATGGTGATTTTTTTGGAAAAGTAGATATTGCGCAGTTAGGGGCAAAGCTTCATGGATTAAAATATGACATTGATGAAGTAAGAATGGCTTTAAGAGATGTATCAATAGATGAATACCTTGGAAGAATTACCGGGGAAGAATTTATACAATGCTTATTTAACTGAGAAATTAATATGTTTAAAATTATGCTCAAATTTTTACGTACGTAAATTATTACGGGTTAAAAATTTGGGTATTTTTGTTATGTACAGCACCTATGAAAAAGTTTATGGTTTAATACCCATTCATGGAAAGATTCAGGCTTAAAAGCACGAAAGACTTATGGAAAAACTATTGTTCGGGTTTGGGCAATGTGTTATAATCTATAGAACATATGTTGTATATGGATCCAAACGGAGGAATTATGGACTTATTAGATAAATTAAATGAAAAACAAAGAGAAGCGGCTTCTCATGACAAGGGGCCAATTCTGGTTATAGCAGGAGCGGGAACAGGTAAAACAAGAGTTCTTACACACAGGATAGCATACCTGGTGGAAACAAAAAAAGCAAGACCCTGGGAGATTCTGGCCATTACCTTTACCAACAAAGCAGCCAATGAAATGAAAGAAAGAATAGGACAACTTATAGATTATTCAATAGACCGAATGTGGATTGGAACCTTTCACTCTGTTTGCGTGCGAATATTAAGGAGAAATATAGATAGAATAGGTTATGACAGGAACTTTGTAATATATGACACAAACGATCAGAAAGCAATAATCAGGGACTGTATCAAGGAACTGGATTTGGATACAAAGAAATATAATGTTAATTCAATCAGAGCTATTATAAGCAGTGAAAAGAACGTAAGAAATAATCCCGATAAATATATTGCAGAGCATTATACCGATTTCATCAAGCGAAACGTTGGGGAGGCATATGCTCTTTATGAAAAAAAATTGAAACAGGCAAATGCACTGGACTTTGATGACCTTCTTGTTAAGGCTTTAAAGCTTCTGGAAACAGAAGTAGATATCAGGGAATCATATCAGGAACAGTTTAAATATATTCTCGTTGATGAGTACCAGGACACCAATCTGGTACAATATTGTATAGTTAAGATTCTCGGACAAAAACCAAACGGCGAAAACAATGTGTTTGTGGTAGGAGATGAAGACCAGTCCATATACGGCTGGAGAGGGGCAGACATAAAAAATATACTTAATTTTGAACATGACTTTAAGGGAGCAAAGGTAGTAAAGCTTGAAAAAAATTACCGTTCCACCAACGTCATATTGAATGCGGCAAACGGGGTTATAGGCAACAATTGTCAGCGTAAAGGAAAAAACCTTTATACAGATTTTGAAGGCGGAAATCTTATACGGATAATGGAAACAGATAATGAAAAGGATGAAGCATTTACTGTTGCCGCATTAATAAGGAAAGAGCGAAGAGAAAATAACCTTGACTATTCAGATATGGCAATTTTATACAGAACAAATGCGCAGTCAAGAGCTCTTGAGGAAGGGCTTATAAGAGAAGGCATACCCTACAAAATAGTTGGAGGGTTAAAATTCTATGAAAGAAAAGAAATAAAAGATATTATGGCGTATTTGACACTCATATACAATCAAAAAGATGTCGTAAGCTTTGATAGAATAATTAATGTTCCAAGGCGGAAAATTGGTCAGAAAACCATGGATATTATAACTGATTATTCAGAAGCTGAAAGTATTTCAAAATTTGAAGCCTGCTTTGACTCAGAACAGCTTAATTTGCCCAAAGCGGCTGCTGCCAGTATAGAAAGCTTCATTTCCATGATGGAAATGCTGATGATCAAAAAAGATGTAATGCCCTTATCGGAATTCATTCAGGAGGTATATGAGGTTACCGGATTAAAAGCCATGCTCCTTGAAGAAGATACAGATGATGGAAGAAGCAGGATTGAAAACGTGGAAGAGTTTTTGTCTGCCGCCAAGGATTTTGAAGAAAGGTATGAGGAAAACAGTCTGGAGGATTTTCTTGCTCATGTTTCTCTTTTGGCAGATGTTGATAAAACCGATGAAACAAAAAAAGATAACGTGATACTTATGACCGTTCACAGTGCAAAGGGACTGGAATTTGACACTGTTTTTATTACCGGGCTGGAAGAAGGAATGTTTCCTATTATTGACCAGAATGATTTAAACGATGATTTGGAGGAAGAAAGGAGATTATTCTATGTTGCAATAACAAGAGCAAAAAGAATGCTTTACATTACTCATGCCAATGACAGAATGCGATTCGGAAGCCATGAAATGAAAGTAAAATCCAGATTTTTAAAGGAAATACCCTATGAATGCATAGAAGAAAGCGACCCTGCTTCATTTGCCGCTAAAAAAATAGAAAGAATTGACAGCGGCGAATATACATCCGGGAAAAGTAACACTTTTACCAAAAACAATTATTTCAAAGGTGGATTTGACCTGGAGGGAAAAAAAAGCAAGCCAAGGCTCAAAGCAGACAGTATACAGCCTGGTGACAGAATTATGCACAAGGCATGGGGTGCCGGTACGGTTGTACAGATTAAGGATGACGGAGACAGCAAGGTGGCAGTCATAGCATTTGAAAATAAAGGAATTAAAAACCTTAATTTAGACTATGCTCCGATAGAAAAAATATAACTTGAAAGGAACACATTATGGAAGATAAGCTTCTTTTAATGAAGGAAAAAATAAAACTTTTGAATGCGGCAAATAAGGCATATTATCAGGAAAACAGAGAAATAATGTCTAACTTAAAATATGACAGCTTGTATGACGAGCTTGCAGAGCTTGAAAAGGAAACGGGAATAACCCTGTCAAATAGTCCCACAATTAATGTGGGATATGAGCTCTTGTCTAATTTGCCAAAGGAGCGTCATGAAAAGCCTATGCTTTCGTTAGATAAGACAAAAAATGCCTCGGAATTAAAGGACTGGCTTGGCAATAATGATGGTTTGCTTTCTTGGAAGCTTGACGGACTTACCATAGTACTGTCGTACCTGGACGGGAGACTTGTAAAAGCTGTTACCAGAGGCAACGGAGAAGTCGGTGAAGTAATAACAAACAATGCCAGAGTCTTTGCAAATATACCTGTCAATATAGATTACGAGGGAAGCCTGATATTAAGGGGAGAAGCAGTAATAAGCTATTCGGATTTTGAAAAAATTAACAGCCTGATAGTGGATGCAGAAGCTAAGTATAAGAATCCGAGGAATTTATGCAGCGGTTCGGTAAGGCAGCTTAATAATAAGGTAACGGCTGAGAGAAATGTGTACTTTTATGCCTTTTCACTGGTGAAGGCAGAGGGTATTGACTTTAAGAATTCAAGGAAAGAACAGCTTGAGTGGCTAAGCCGCCAGGGGTTTTCCACAGTAGAATTCAAAACGGTAAATTTCTCGAACATAGAGGACACCGTAAACTGGTTTGCGGAACACATTGCTGAAAATGATGTGCCTTCAGACGGTCTGGTACTCACCTATGACAATATTTCTTATGGAGAATCACTGGGCTCAACTGCAAAATTTCCAAGAGATTCCATAGCTTACAAATGGCAGGATGAAATAAAAGAAACTAAGCTTTTAAAAATTGAATGGAGTGCATCAAGAACGGGTCTCATAAATCCAATTGCAATATTTGAGCCTGTGGAGCTGGAGGGAACCACCGTCAGCCGTGCAAGTGTGCACAATTTAAGCATAATGGAAGGCCTGGAGCTTGGTGTGGGAGATACAATAAGTGTTTATAAGGCGAATATGATAATTCCACAGATATCTGACAATCTGACAAGAAGCAGAAACATAGAAATACCTGAAAAATGTCCGGTTTGCGGAGGAGAAACCGCCATTAAGGATGAAAATGATGTAAAGACTCTGTATTGTACCAACGAGGAATGTCTTGCAAAACATATAAAGTCCTTTACACACTTTGTGAGCAGGGATGCAATTAATATAGAAGGGCTTTCAGAGGCAACAATTGAAAAACTTATTGCCAGGGGACTGGTAAAAGAGCTGGCGGATATTTTTCATATAGAGAATTTCAGGGATGTAATAACAGAAATGGAGGGCTTTGGGGAAAAGTCATTTAATAATTTGCTTAATTCTGTAAACAGAGCCAGAAAAACAACAGCTTCAAGGCTGTTGTACAGCCTTGGCATACCTAACATAGGTTTGTCTAATGCAAAAATAATCTGTAAAAAATTCAACGATGACTGGAACAGGATACAAACGGCTCAATTTGATGAGCTAATTGAAATTTCAGGTGTCGGGGATGTTATGGCGAATAATTACATTAATTTCTTTAAGGATGAAAAAAAGCAACAGATAATTTTTGACCTGCTCAGGGAAGTTGAACTTGAAAAACCATATTTAAATGAATCTGAGCAGCTGTTTGAAAATATCAATTTTGTTATTACAGGCTCGGTTGAACAGTTTAAAAACAGAGACGAATTAAAAGAAGCTATTGAGAACAGAGGCGGAAAGGTAACAGGTTCGGTCACATCTAAGACAAATTATCTGATTAATAACGACAGTTTGTCAAATTCTTCAAAAAATAAAAAAGCCAGGGAGCTTGGAATCAGAATAATTACGGAAAACGAATTTGTCCAATGGCTTAACGAAGGTATCACGCCTGAAAAATCCGAAGAATCAGCGGCAATTAATAAAAACTTTCTGTAATAAAATAGGTGCAGGCTTTATATAAAAGATTCATTAGATTTTAATAATCGTAAGGAGATTTTTGATAGAATGAGTGATAAGAGGGCTAATGGTAAAAGTCTCAAATACTGATTTCATCAGGTAGCAGAAGAGCGGAAATTGAAAGACTCCAGAAATGTGTGTAATTTCAAGGAGCGCGGCTCTTCTGCTTTTTTAATTTCTCCGATTTAAAAATATTATGTAAAGTATTTTTACATTATGTAAAATTTTTTTTACAAATATAAATCAATATACTATCATAAATATACAGTATTATATACATATACATATTATCTAATATTTTGAAAAGGTTGTAATAGTGCGTTTGCCGATGCATATTATTTTTGAAAAGGTTGTAAGTGGCATAAAATTTGCTTTATATAGTTTTTATTAATGAATATCATAATTTCTTCAGGAGGTAAAATGATTGATAAGCAAAGAAAATATTTATAATAACATGATAAGGATGGTGAAGGTACCAAGTGTTTCCGGTACGATTAAAGAAATACAGGCAGCATATAAGATTCGGGAATTGCTTTATGAAATTCCTTATTTCAATCAGCGTAAGGATGCAGTAAAGCTCGTTCCACTGGAAAACGACCCTTTTGGCAGATGCATTGTTACTGCTTTTATGGATCTGAACCCGGATTATCAGGAGACTATAATATTAACCGGACACTATGATGTAGTCGATGTGGAGGAGTATGGGCATTTAAAAGACAAAGCCTATGATGTAGAGGAAATTACTAAATGCATAAACCAGATTTCGCTTGATGAAGATAGCCTGAAAGATTTTAAAAGTGGTGAATGGCTATTTGGAAGGGGTACCGCAGACATGAAATATGGACATGCACTTTGTATTGAACTTTTGAGGCACTTCTCTGAAGAGGGGGGGATTAACGGAAAGCTTCTATATGTCGCTGTATGCGGTGAAGAGACAAACTCAGAGGGTATGCTCAGAGCTGTTCCGTTCTTTAATGAGTTTGCAGCAGAAAAAAACCTGAACTACACTGCTCTTCTTTTAACCGAATGCTACATGATGGAGGATCAGGCAAACGATAACAACAGATACATACACTATGGAGCATCAGGAAAGGTAATGCCAATGTATTTTATAGCTGGCGAGGCAACTCATGGGGGAGAACCATTTCTTGGCATAGATCCTAACCTGATTGCAACTGAAATATACAGGGAAATGGAACTTAATACAGAATTTTGTCAGCATAATCTTGGTGAGACAACACCTCCGCCGGTATGCCTGAAGTTTCAGGATCTGAAGAACACATACTATATATCAACACCGCTGTATTCTGCTTCATATTTTAATATAATTTCCATTCACATGAATCCGGAAGAGATTATGAGCAAACTGATAGAGATTGGACATAGTGCCTTTGAAAGCGCAATAGAATTTATAAAGATTAAGGCTGACAAGTATGAAAAACTCACAGGAGAAAGACCTGTTACACATTCTATAACTGCATGCGTTAAAACCTTTTATGAACTATACTGTGAGGTTAAAGAAACATATTATGGTGATCTGGATGCTGACATAAAAAAATTTGCTATAGAACTTTTAGAAGAAAAGTTAGAACTTCAGGACATATGTATAAAAATTGTTAAAAAGTTATATGAGTTATACAAGAACAAGCGGCCTATGGTAATTGTATCAATTATACCGCCATATTATCCGGATGTTTATATGGACAAAAACGAGGAAAAGGCCCATAACCTATTGAGTTGTGTTGATGAAATTATAAAGTATGCCGAGGAAAAATATGGAGAAACTCTTAAGATGAAGGACTATTATATGGGAATTTCTGATTTGAGCTATACAAATTTGGCAAAGGATATGAACTTTGATAAGCTTTTTGAAAATGTTGTTGGTGCAAATATGATTTATCAGTTCCCTAAAGAGGATTTAAAAAGGTTCAGTGTTCCCGGAATTATTTTAGGAGGATACGGAAAAGACTTTCATAAACATACGGAAAGATTGAATATAAATTATAATTTCAATGTTTTACCCGACTTATATGTTCAACTTATCAAAAAAATATTTAATAATAAATAATATAGAGGGAAAAAAATGAATCCCTCTTAACTGCACCATTTTTTTATACAAAATGAAAACAAAATCATGAGTATGTAAGGGAAATGAAATTAGCCGTGCTAATTATATTATCTAATTTTTTATGGAGGGAAGTATGAAAAAAATACTATCAATTTTGTTAATATTTGCCATGATATTAACAGCATGTTCTGGCGGAAACTCTCCAGAACCTGTAGAAACACCATCGGGAACTGATAAGCCCGCAGATGAAAGTGATGTTTCCGAAGGCGGAAAATATGCGGAGGAGCAGGTATACAAAACTGTATACGCTCAGGAAATTGAGACAATCAATTATTTGACAACGGCTATGGCTGTTGAATATGCCTTGGCTGCAAACCTGGTCGATACTTTGGTTGATTATGACAAATACGGAGTTATTCAGCCTGCGCTGGCTGAATCCTGGTCAGCTTCCGAAGATGGGCTGACATGGACATTTAACCTTAGAAAAGGTGTCAAATGGATGGATTATGAAGGAAATGAAGTTGCTGAAACAACAGCAAACGATTTTGTAAGTGCGGCGCAATATCTTTTGACTCCGGAAAACGAATCGTCAACTGCCAATGTATTTTATGATGTAATCAAGAATGCAAAAGAGTACTTCAACGGAGAGATAACAGATTTTTCCCAGGTGGGAGTGAAGGCTGAGGATGATTATACTTTGGTATATACACTGAAGGAGCCTATTCCATATTTTGAATCAATGTTGACATATGTATGCTTTTTCCCTGCATATGGTCCGTATTTGGAAGAAATGGGAGATCAGTTTGGCACCACAAATTCAGCTTTGCTGTATAACGGAGCTTATTTATTAACGGAATTTGAACCGCAGATGCAAAGAATACTCAAAAAAAATCCCACATACTGGGATGCCGAAAATGTTCACATAGGAGAATTAAATTACAGATACAACAAGGAAGCAACAGCCTTGGCCGGGGAAATGTACAAGCGTGGGGAAATATCCGCTGTTGCCATTCCTCCGGCAAGTCTTGACGAATGGATGAATTCGCCTGAGCTTAGGAAACAGGTAAGGCCTGATAAATTAGGAAACTACGCATATTTCTATGCATTTAACTTCGATCCTCACTATGATGCTGAATATGAACCGGAAAACTGGAAGATAGCCGTGAACAACCCTAATTTCAGAAAATCCATAGTGTCGGCATTTAACAGGGTTGCTGCAATGGCAACGCAGGACCCGTACAATCCTGAATACAGAATAATTAATACCATAACACTTCCCGATTTTGCAAACCAGGGAGGTATAGATTTTACTGATACAGGAAAATTAGCAGAATTAAAGGACAAGGATTTCTACAATACGGAAGAAGCGTTAAAATATAAAGAAAAGGCTGTTGAAGAATTACAGGCAGCCGGAGCTAAGCTGCCTGTTAAAATACTGATGCCTTACAACACAAACAGCACATCATGGGCTAATGAGGCACAGGTTGTAAAACAGCAGCTTGAGTCTGTACTTGGTACTGATTACATCGAAATAACACTGCTTCCTCACGCACCCACAGGCTTCCTGGCCGGAACGAGAATTGCAGGAAATTATTCATTAATGCAGTGTAACTGGGGACCTGACTATGCAGACCCGCAGACATTTACGGTTCCATTCGAAAGGGATTCAAACTATAACTTCCCGGAATTTACAACTGATGTAACTGATGACGGAAAAAATATCTATGATACTTATGAAGCATTGGTTAATGAAGCAAAGGGCGAATATAGAGATATTCCTAAAAGGTATGAATTGTTTGCCGATGCGGAAGCATTACTTATAGAAGAAGCTTTTGTTATGCCTTACTGCGTAAGCGGGGGGAACGGATATGTTGTATCTAAGATTCATCCTTTCGAGGCACCTTTTGCACCTTTCGGTATTTCAAGCGAGAGATGGAAGGGACAGAAGCTTTTAGCACAGCCAATGAGCACAGAAGAATTTAATGAAGCATACGAGGTTTGGAAGACAGAGCGTGAAGCAGCTTTGAAGAAAGCAGCCAATAAATAATCAGGAAAATCTAAGGGGGTAAGAAGCAGAGCCGGGGCACTTTTTACTGGCAAATGAGAGGGAACTGGGAGAATGTAAGATAAAGTAAAGGTTTAAGGGGCTGTTGCATGAACGTAATGTGACAACCCCTTCAAAAATGCGATTTAATAGTAATCTTAATACATCTATAGCAATGTTAGCAAGGGCAAAAATATATAGAAATATGCTTATGAATATGCTATACTTTAAGTATGAAAAAACAGAGTGCATTATATAATACAGCTAATTTACAGTTACGGTGGTGTTATTATGGATATTGTTACTTCAGAAAGTAAGCTTACGGAATATGAAGATATAGTCGTAGTTGATAATAACGGAATAATTATTTACTATGATATGGCAAATATTCGCATGTTTGATCTAAAACCCGAGGAAATCATTGGTAAAAAGGTAACTTCTCTTTATAAAAATGTTGATGATGACACGAGTACTATTATGAAAGCTGTAAAAACTGGTGTTTCAACCTGTGACTTTAAAGAGAAGCTGATAACTAAAAAGAATAATACTGTATTTCAGATAGGCTCTACGTTTACCATTACGGATGGCGAAAAAATAATGGGAGCAATCGAATTTTCAAAATATCTTTATACAAAGGATACAATCAATCAAATTAAGAACCATGCTGTTCATAAAATATATAGGAAAAATAATACTATATATACTATTGATGATATTAAAACATCAAGCTCTAAAATTGAATCTATAAAAGAAAAAATTAGAAAAGTAGGTAAAACGGATTCTTCTGTCTTGATTTGCGGAAGTACCGGTACAGGAAAAGAAATGGTAGCACAGTCTATTCATAACTGCAGTGAAAGAAGAAACCAGCCATTTATTTCTCTTAATTGTGCAGCTATTCCTCAAAATCTTCTTGAGAGTACTCTTTTTGGTACGGTAAAAGGAAGTTATACCGGAGCTGAAGACAGGATGGGTTTGTTTGAAGTTGCGGATAATGGAACTTTGTTCCTGGATGAGATAAGTTCCATGGAGCCTATTATGCAGGTGAAGCTATTAAAGGCAATTGAAGAAAATCAAATAAGAAGGGTAGGGGGTAACAAGAACATAATAATTGATGTTCGCATCATTGCTGCAATAAACAAAGATCCTAAGAAACTCATTGATAATGGTGAATTCAGAAGCGATTTGTTTTTCAGGCTTTCCGTAATTCAAATAAACCTTCCACGTCTTAAGGAGAGACCATGTGATATTGAATTCCTTACAAAATATTTTATTGACTTCTATAACGAAAAGTTAAATATGTCAATAAATGAAATAAAACCTGAAGTTATGGATGTGTTTATGAATTATGATTGGCCGGGTAATGTCAGGGAGCTTAAAAATATAATTGAGGGTGCTTTTAATAGTACAGCAGATAATAATATAAAACTTGAAGATATACCCTACAGGTTATTTGAAGTGCCTGTAAAGGAATCAAATTTCTGTGATGCTGAAAGCGTAGGGCTTACCAGATATCTACAGCATTGTGAACGGGAAATTATAAAACATACTATTGAAAAATATGAAGGCAATATGTCTGAGGCGGCAAGGCAGCTTAAAATATCAAGGCAGCTTTTAAAATACAAAATAGAAAAATACCTATAAAATAGTTTGCAGAAAGGCGGAATATATACTGATGTGCGTAGTTTTTCCAAATTCGAAAGGCAGTATGTATATGCCTATCATATTTTTCACATAAGGTACTTTAATGAAACTCTTAATATTCTTTTTGATGAAGAATCTGAAGAATAATAAAATACATTATTAAAATCATAAAACTTCGAAAATATAAATCTATTGCAAGTTATAATTTTTATGGAATATAGCAATTATTTTGAAAACTTTCTTAATGCTTGTACTGCTTGCTGCAGGAAACGCTTTGGTTTAATAGCAAAAGACTTTCAACGCGGTAAGCTGCAGCAGTCGATTTATCAGTTTATAGATGAATGGAAAGCGGTGAGGTAATGATACTTGATATTAAATGCAGAATAAATGATTTAGATGAAGATGCTGTGCTTGATAGTGATTATGTGCAGAAATTGCCGATTACTTTGCTGTTCGGCACAAGCAATGAGGCAAAATTGAGTACTATGAGAAAACATTTGACAGGACTAAATATAAATATAATCGGCTTGAATGACATTGATATTAAATTGCCTGACATTGACGAAAGCGGAAGTAATCCGCTTGACAATGCTAAAATCAAGGCTGAGGATTATTACATTGCAACAGGCATTCCTGTATTCTCCTGTGATTCAGGTCTATATATAAAAGAAGCACCCGATGAGCTTCAGCCGGGGGTTCATGTTCGCAATATTGGCGGAAGATATCTTGATGACGAAGAAATGATTGAGTATTATGGAAAACTTGCGGAGCGATTTGGAGGGCAAATGACTGTACGATATAAAAACGGCATTTGTCTTGTAAAGAGTAAAACGGAAATATATGAATATATGGGTGATGATATTGCGGGAGAAGAATTTATCATCTCATCAAAACCACACCCACGCAGGACAAAGGGTTTTCCTCTTGACAGTCTTTCCGTACATATTAATACCGGAAAATATTATTTCGATATGGACGAGCTTAAGGACCGCTCGAGTATGGATGAGGGTTTTAGGAATTTCTTTATCCGGACGCTTGAATTGTAGTATAGCTGAAAGCATTCAGCCCTGAGGAGTAAAATTTATTTATTATGATTTATTCTTTATAGCTGCTGGCTGTCTGATGAATAATCAAACTTTACGTACTGCCCCAAGTATGATAGACTATACAGTATTATGAGGCGGAGGTAATTATGGCATTAAGGATTGTAATGTATTTCGGACTGCTGGCTGTGGGATGGCTTTTAAGGAGCAAGGGCCTGATTAATGAAAAACTTACAGGTAAAATCTCACATATTCAGACAGTGATTTTATTTGGACTTATATTTATAATGGGTGTAAGGCTTGGTATGGACGAGCAGGTAGTTTCGTCAATAGGACAGATTGGTGTTATGGCGGCTGCGTTTGCGATTGTAACTTCAGGTTTCAGCATTCTTCTTGTTTATCTGTCAAGGAAAAGATTTTTTAAAGGCGAAGGATTTACAGGAGGTAAGAATGACTAAAAAGATATTGATTGTTCTGACTGCAGGCATATTGGCAGGATTATTCATAATGCCGGAAGTAGTTTATGATAAAACAGGACTTCTCATGGATGTGGGATTGTGTCTTCTGCTGTTTTTTGTGGGTATTGATTTGGGTGGCAACAAGGATATTTTTAAGAACCTGAAATCTGTTGGTTTTAAAATACTTATTGTACCTGCGGCAACAATAATAGGAAGCCTGATAGGCGGCATAGTATGCAGCATAATATTTAAGCTGGATATATTCGGCTCCCTGGCAATTGCTTCCGGTATGTCATGGTATACCTTGTCCGCAATAATTATAACACCTATATCATCCCAGCTTGGTGCGGTTGCATTTCTGACTAATGTGTTCAGGGAAGTGCTGGCTTTCGTCAGCATACCTTTTATTGCAAAGCATATAGGGTATTTAGAAACCATAGGTGCAGGAGCGGCAATAAGTATGGATACGGGACTGCCTATGATAACAAAAAATACAAACCAGGAAGTTGCGGTAATTTCATTTATCAGCGGAGTTATTATATCACTGGCAGTAACGGTGCTGGTGCCAATTTTTGTAGGAATGATAAACTAATAAATGAGTAATTAAGGAGTAAAATAATGACCAGAATATACTTGACCAGACACGGGGAAACGGAGTGGAACAGGCAAAAAAGATTCCAGGGAAGCAAAAACTCCGAATTAACAGAAAAGGGAATACTGGCTGCTGAACTTTTAGCATCCCGTGTGGAAGAAATTGATTTGGACTGCATAATTTCAAGCCCTCTTAAAAGAGCTTATCAAACGGCGGAAATTGTGAGAGGAAACAAAGGAATTGACATTGTAAAATGCGACGGCTTCAAGGAAATTAACCTGGGAGATTTTGAAGGTATGCGATGGGATGAAATTGAGGATTTACATGGAGATGTTCTTAACAAAATCACAGATGACCCATTTGATAACCGGTATCCCAACGGTGAAAATTTAATGGAGTTTTATAACAGAGTTGAAAATTCCTTAAGGGAAATAATTGAAAAATTCAGAGATAAAAGTGTTTTAATAGTGGCTCACGGAGGTACGATAAACTGTATCCTGTCATATTTTCGAGGTGTTAAAATAAATAAGAACTGGATGGGCCATGTTGCTGAAAATTGCAGTCTCTCATGCTTTGAAGTTAATAAAGCGGGAGTAAGAGAAATATTTTTTAATGATACGGAACATTTAAGAGGTATTACTGCTTATAATTAAAGCTGCAGGCTGTCGAAATTTCCCGGGAAATGTAAAAACATACTGAATAAACCTCAAAAATAATTAAATAGTATAACATATTTAAATCAATTTGCTTTTAAAATATAGCAGATTGATTTTTTTTAGAACATATTGCATAATAATAAAAGGCTGAAAACGATACCGTGAGTTGTTTTATTAACCATATCGAATAAAATAAAGCATCTTAAATGAAAATCTAATTATATTAAATTATTATGTTGAAAAGTTAATAAAATAATGTTAGACTATTTTTCATAATGATTGATGCTGAATGCTATTGGATATGAGGAGGAAAGGATGAAAAAATTTAAAAGAGTCCTGGTAGCAAACCGTGGCGAAATTGCCATCAGAGTTTTCAGGGCATGTGAAGAGCTTGGAATAAGAAGCGTTGCAATTTATTCGGAAGAAGATAAAAATTCCCTTTTTAGAACAAAGGCTGATGAAGCTTATCAAATAGGCAAAAATAAAAAACCTGTTGATGCTTATTTAGGGATAGATGAAATAATAGCTCTGGCTAAGTCCAAGGGAGTTGATGCAATCCATCCGGGCTACGGATTTTTGTCCGAAAATGTTGAATTTGCCCAAAAATGCGAGGAAGAAGGAATTGTGTTCATAGGTCCTGACCATATTATGATGAGCAAGCTGGGAGATAAAATTAAATCTAAATTAGTGGCAAATTCTGTTGGAGTACCTACGGTTCCGGGAATTGAAGAGGCTGTTAAGTCAGAAGATGAGGCAAAGAAATTTGCTGATTTCTGCGGATATCCTGTAATTTTAAAGGCTTCCGCAGGCGGAGGCGGAAGGGGTATACGTATAGCCTGGAGAGAAGAAGACCTTTTAAGAGAGTTCAGAAGCGCCCAGAGTGAAGCAAGAAAGGCTTTTGGCATTGACGATATATTTATAGAAAAATATCTGGAAAAGCCAAAGCATATAGAGGTACAAGTACTGGGGGATAGTTACGGCAATATTGTACATTTGTTTGAAAGAGACTGCTCCATACAGAGAAGACATCAAAAAGTCGTGGAATTTACACCTGCACTGAGCATTACAGATGAACAGAGAAACGCCATCTGTCAGGATGCACTGAAGTTGGCAAGAGCGGTAAACTACAGAAATGCAGGAACATTGGAGTTTTTGGCTGATAAAAACGGCAATCACTATTTTATTGAAATGAATCCCAGAATACAGGTTGAACATACCGTAACGGAAATGGTAACGGGAATTGACATCGTTCAGGCGCAGATTCTTATTTCTCAGGGATACAGGCTTGATTCTGAGGAAATAAATATTAAATCCCAGGAAGATATAAAACAAAACGGATACGCCATACAGTGCAGGGTAACCACGGAGGATCCCGCAAATAATTTTGCTCCTGATACGGGAAAGATAGACATATACCGAACAGGCTCAGGTTTTGGAGTCAGGCTTGACGGTGGGAACGGATTTACCGGTGCCGTTATAAGCCCATATTATGACAGCCTGCTGGTTAAGGTAATATCTCATGGCAGGACATTTAATGATGCCATCAACAAGAATGCCAGGGCATTAAAGGAGCTTGAGGTTCACGGAGTTAAAACAAACATAGGATTTTTACTGAACGTGCTTAATCATGATACCTTTAAAAATGGTCAATGCAATACAGGATTTATAGCTGACAACCCATCTCTTCTGAATGTAAGAGGGGGAGAAGACAAAGAGCTGAAGGTACTGAGTTATATAGGAAATATTGTGGTCAATGAGACTAAGGGAGTTAAGCCTCAGTTTGATGTTCCCAGGATTCCTGAACTAAAGAACAAGGAAATAAAGACCGGGCTTAAGCAGTTGTTAGATGAAAAGGGTCCAAAGGCGGTTTCTGATTATGTTCTGAATCAAAAAAAACTTCTTCTTACTGACACTACCATGCGTGATGCCCATCAGTCGCTGATGGCAACCAGAGTACGCACTGTTGACATGGAGAAAATCGCACCGGCAATGGCGGATATGGCAAATGATTTATTTTCCGTTGAAATGTGGGGGGGAGCCACATATGATGTGGCATACAGGTTTTTGAAAGAAGACCCCTGGGAGAGGCTTAGTACATTAAGAGAAAAAATGCCTAACATTTTGTTTCAGATGCTTTTAAGGGGAGCCAATGCGGTAGGGTATAAGAACTATCCGGATAATGTAATCAGGCAATTTGTCAGGATCTCAGCCAGAGACGGTATTGACGTTTTTCGTATATTCGACTCACTTAACTGGATTGATGGCATGGAAATCGCAATTGACGAGGTGCTGAATCAGAATAAAATAGCAGAAGCAAGTATATGTTACACCGGAGATATACTTGATGAAACAAGAGATAAATATTCACTCAAATATTATGTGGATTTAGCTAAAAAGCTTGAAAAAAGAGGAGCACATATTCTCGCAATCAAGGATATGTCGGCGCTGTTGAAACCCATGGCTGCGGACAAGCTGGTAAGAGCGTTAAAAAATGAACTTTCTATACCTGTTCACCTTCATACCCACGATACCAGCGGAAATGGCGTTGTAACCGTATATGCGGCGGCAAACGCAGGAGTCGATATAGTTGATACGGCATTTAATTCAATGGCAGGCCTGACAAGCCAGCCGCCTTTGAATTCGGTTATAGCGGCTTTAAATAACACTGACAGAGATACAATGCTTAATCTGGACGATATGCAGGAAATTTCTGATTACTGGGAAGCTGTAAGACAGGTTTATAATAAGTTTGAATCAGGCTTGAAAACAGGAACCGCGGAAATTTACAAATATGAAATTCCCGGAGGTCAGTATTCCAATCTGAAGCCTCAGGTTGAAAGCTTTGGGCTGGGACACAGGTTCGAAGAAGTAAAGGAGATGTTCAAGACCGTAAACGACATGCTTGGAGACATAGTAAAGGTAACACCTTCATCAAAGGCAGTGGGGGATATGGCAATATTCATGATCCAAAATGACCTGACTCCTGAAAATATTTATGAAAGGGCAAGGGATATGGACTTTCCTGATTCAATAGTGTCATATTTCGAAGGAATGATGGGTCAGCCCGAGGGAGGTTTCCCCAAGGACCTTCAAAGACTCGTTCTGAAAGGTAAGGAGCCAATTACCTGCAGACCGGGCGAGCTTCTGCCTCCGGAAGATTTTGATGCTGTTAAGAAAATGCTCGGAGAAAAATACGGACTGGAAGGTACAGATGAAGAAGCATTGAGCTATGCACTGTATCCCAAGGTTTTTGAGGATTATCTGAAAAACATCAAAACAGAAGGCAGTTTCAGATTTATGGGAAGTGATATATTCTTCCACGGTCTTGAAGAAGGGGAAACCTGCGAAGTAAAAGTTGCGGAAGGTCATAAGCTGATAATTAAGCTTGTACAGGTAAAAATCAATGATGACGGCACTAAGGATTTAGCATTTGAAGTAAACGGCAACAGAAGAGTTATAACGGTAAAGGATAAAAATGCCGTAAATTTAAAGAGCGCATCAATTGAAAAGGTTATGGCTGATACAGGAAACCAGTATGAAATCGGCGCAAACATCCCCGGCAATGTTTATAAAATACTTGTTAAGCAAGGGGACAAGGTTGAATCGGGACAGCCCATAGCAGTATTGGAAGCCATGAAGATGGAAACTAATGTCCTGGCTCCTCTGGCAGGAACAGTCGCTAAAATTCATGTCAAAGAAGGACAAAAAGTCATATCCGGTGAACTGATAGCTGAATTAGAATAAAAAAATCCGGAGACGTACTTTCAAAATGTGCGTTTCCGGATTTTTTATTTTAAAGAGAATCTCAGAACTTCAAAAGTTGAACCCTTCGCCAACTCTCAGGATGCCGGTGTGAACTGTAAGTAACATATGATTATAATTTAACATTTAAATTAATCAAATATTTGTAAACGTGAATACTTGTGGTATAATTGTTTACAGGTAGTATACAAGAATAGGTACAGTTAAGCGGAGGTTTCTATGTATGTTGAAATAATTGTATTGTCCCAGATTTGTAGCGAACCCGAGTATGGATATGAAATAAAAAAATATAAACAAGATTTTGGTAGGGTAAAAAATGAGGAGGGGCAATGAGTAAATTTAATGCGGCATTATTGCAGACCAGGGTTTACGACAATAAGGAAAGGAATATTAACAATGCGGTACAGCTAATAAAAAAGGTTTCAGAGGAAGGAGCGGATATTGCACGGAAACTACATTGTTGTATCACCATGGGGAGATGTGGTCTGCAGAATGGATGAAATGGAAGGGTATATATTGCAGGAAATTGACTTGGATTATGTTAAGAAAATAAGAAAAGAGCTTCCTCTTATGAAACATATAAGAAAGGATGCGTATTCGCTGAATAAAAATCTAATGTAATAAAAAACGTAGTTTCTGGAAATAATATATAAACTTAATAAACTTAATGGAGAAAAAAGGTCGCCAATTAATAGCCAAATTAATTATTGAACATAATAAATGTTGAGGAATTAAGGTTCATTAATTGGCATGATTTTTGCTTGTAATATTATATGCTGAATAAATAAAAGATATTGGAGGAGAAAATATGTCCAAAAAGGAAAAGGATTTAAAAAAGAAAAAAGATTTAACTAAAATGCGTACGCCGCATACATATGCAATTATCTTTGCTGTAGTACTTGTTTGCTGGGCCTTGACATTTATTGTTCCTGCGGGTAAATTCAGTGTTCATCAGATTGAATACACAGATTCCAACGGTGATGTTAAGACAAAGACTGTATTGGATGCAGATACCTTCAGGTACAGTTACAATTTAAATACTGGATTTCTGGCAAATGAATTAAAGAATTTATCCGACGATTCCGCAGTTCTTGAGGAAATGGGAGTCGATCAGGAAGCACTGAAAGAATTTGTTGAATCAGACTCCGCTACATGGAACCAGGCAGAGTTAGATGATTTGGGTCTTACTGATGATGTTCTCTATGAACGATATGGGGAATCAATGTATGACACAAGCAAAAAACTGCATAAAACAGCAAGAGTATGGGGAACAGATGACTTTGGTGGATTTGGTTTCTTAAACTATATTTTTGAAGGTCTGGTAACAGGAGATAAATATGGTTCTGCTGTGGGAATAGTAGCACTGATTTTAGTTGTTGGAGGTTCCTTTGGAATTATTATGAGGACTGGTGCAATTGATGCCGGAATTTATGCTTTTATAAGAAAGACTAAGGGTCTGGAAAAATTTGCACTCCCTATGTTGTTCTTTTTATTTTCATTAGGTGGAGCAACATTTGGCATGTCTGAAGAAGTAATTCCTTTTGCAATGATTATGGTACCTTTTGTTATTGCGTTGGGATATGATTCAATAGTGGCGGTAACAGTTACATATGTGGCATCCCAGGTAGGAAATGCAGCTTCCTGGATGAGCCCGTTCAGCGTTGCCGTAGCTCAGGGAATTGCAGGCATACCTGTGCTGTCCGGAGCAAGCTTCAGGCTTGTAATGTGGGTTGTTATTACAGCATTGTCTGCAGCCTATATGATGGTATATGCTGAAAAAATAAGAAAAAAACCTGAATTATCAGCAGTTTATGATACTGATGAACATTTCAGAGACAGGTTGGAAAATACAACTGAGGAAGAAATGAAGTTTACTCTTGGGCATAAACTTATACTGCTTGAAATGCTGGCAGTGCTGATCTGGATAGTATGGGGAGTTACCGCAAAGGGCTACTACATTCCGGAAATAGCATCCCAATTCTTTGTTATGGGAATTGCAGCAGGAATTACATCTGTTATCTTTAAGCTTAACAACATGACTATAAACGATATGGCATCTTCTTTTCAGGGAGGAGTTGCAGATTTGGCAGGTACTGCGGTAGTCGTTGGTATGGCTAAGGGTATACTTTTAGTTCTCGGAGGTTCTGATGCTAATGTTGCTTCCACCCTTAACACTGTTTTGTACAGCTTGGGTAATGCGTTGAGCGGAATACCCGCAACGATTGCTGCATGGTGTATGTATATTTTCCAAAGCTTATTCAACCTGGTTGTAACATCAAATTCAGGTCAGGCAGCTCTTACAATGCCAATAATGGCTCCTCTTGCAGATATAGTAGGTGTTTCAAGGCAGGTTGCCGTGCTTGCATATCAGCTTGGAGCAGGTTTTGTGGATGCATTTACTCCTGTTTCTGCAAGCTTGATTGGAGTTCTGGGAGTTGCAAGAATAGACTGGTCCAAATGGGCTAAATATCAGATTAAGATGCAGGGATTTTTCTTCCTGATGGGTACGGTCGTAATAATTATTGCAATGGCTATGAATTTACAATAAGGTTTTGAGTAGAGAAAGGAAAGAAAGGAAAAGGGAAAAATGATTACTATTATTAGGAATGCGGAGGTTTATAAGCCGGAAAAGGTGGGAATTAAAGATGTACTGTTGGTAGGAGACAAGATTGCTGCAATAGATGACCATATTGCCATTGACACCAAAGGATATGTAGAAGTTAAAGAAATTGACGCAATGGGCAAAAAACTTGTTCCCGGATTTATTGACTGTCATGTACACATACTGGGCGGCGGCGGTGAAGGTGGATTTGCAACCAGAACTCCCGAAGCTACACTTTCAGGTCTTACAACAGCAGGAGTTACAACAGTTGTTGGATGTCTGGGAACAGACGGAGTAGCCAGAGACATGCTTGCACTTCTATCAAAAGCAAGAGGTCTTGATGAAGAAGGAATAACAGCATATGTATATACAGGTTCTTACAGATTGCCCTTAAAGACTATAACCGGAGAAATTATGAAGGACATTATGGCCATTGACAAAGTAATAGGTATCGGAGAGGTAGCCATATCTGATCACCGTTCATCCCAGCCTACATTTGAAGAATTCATCAGAGCGGCTGCAGATGCAAGAGTGGCGGGAATGCTTTCAGGAAAGGCCGGCATAGTAAATATACATTTAGGTGATGGTCCAAGAAAAATAGATTTTCTGAAAAGAGCAATAAAAGAAACGGAAATACCTGTCACACAGTTTTTGCCTACTCATGTAAACAGAAGCCCTGAACTTTTTGAGGAATGTGTTCAATATGCAAAGGACGGAGGGTACATAGACTTTACCGGAAGTGATGACCCTGATTTTTGGGAGGAAACAGACGGAGAGGTGAGGTTCAGTAAAGGGCTTAAGCGTTTGCTGAAGGAAGGCGTAAATCAAAATAATTTCAGCCTTACATCGGATGGCCAAGGCAGTATGCCTGTTTTCAATAAGGAAAAAGAGTATGTGGGGATTGGTATAGGAAAGTCCACAAGCCTTATTAAAGCAATAAAGGAATGTGTATTTAAGGAAGACATTCCTTTGGAAATTGCCATAAGGGCTATAACGTCTAATCCGGCCAGAATATTGAAGCTGAACAAAAAAGGAAACATAGATATCAATATGGATGCGGATTTGTGTTTGCTGGATGAAAAACTTGATGTGGACACAGTTATTGCAAAGGGAAAAGTAATGGTACAAAATAAAAAGCCTGTTGTATACGGAACTTTTGAAAATAAATAAGTAAGTAATTAATTAAAGAAAATTCTGAGGGTAACCTCAGAATTTTTATGATATAATAAAGAAAAAACGGATGGTGGTTAGATGAATAAGAATATAATACTTATAGCCGGTTCTGTTAATACTAAGGATTTTTTGGTCAGGCAGCTAAAGGAGTTTATTTCAGATAAATATATAATAGAAGCATATTCCGAGGAAGAGGGAATAAGAGGAAATATTAAGTGTGATCTTTTGATAATATCAAGTCAGGATATGAAAGATGATCTTGATTTGGTGAATATGGATATTGAATATAAAGACATGATTGTATGCGAAAGAAGCGTTAATTTTGATTTTATAGACAAGGTTGCAGGGCTTCCGGTAAATGAAGAAGTATTGCTCGTAAACGATGAAAAGGAAACCGTATACAGTACAATCAATGACTTAAAGGAATTGGGTCTGAATCATATTAAATATTATCCATATTATCCCGGAATCCACAGTTATAAAAAGGTAAAAACCGCTATTACACCGGGTGAAACTGACAAGGTACCGGCATGCGTAACTAATATGATTGATATCGGTCCAAGAATTATCAGCATAAATTCCATGTATTTAATTATGGATAAATTAAATATATACCATAAGGATACTGCATTTATTACCAAAAAATATATGCAGAAAATTGTTAATGTATCAAAACATGTTTCTGCCATAAATAATAAGGTTAATGCATTGAATGGGTATCTTAACAATATAATACATAACCTGGTTAATGGCATATTGGTTTATGATGAAGATGGATATATAAAGTATGCAAATGAAAAAATTAAAAAATCTTTATTAACTGAAAAGGAGCTTGAAAATAAAAATATCAGGAATTATATTGATCGAGAGCTGTATCCATATTTTCTCAGCAATGATACCTTCGAAAACAAGATACTCAATATAATGGGAATGAATGTTAAGGTAACAAAATTTATAGTTCCTAACGGAAGTGATATTGTCATACTCACAGATGAAAACAAAAATGATGAGCCGGACATAAGTAATGTTAATGACTATTTGCTGAAAGGTCATGTGGCAAAATATAATATCGAAAATATAGTTGGTTCATGTCCCATTTTGGAAGAAGCAAAAAGAACAGCTTTAAAGCTTGCAAAAACAGATTTAACGGTCTTGATAGAAGGGGAGAGCGGAACAGGAAAGGAACTATTTGCAAGTGTAATACACCGGAATTCCAAAAGGAAGTACGGACCCTATCTTGCAATTAATTTCAGTGCCCTGCCGGATGATTTGATTGAAAGCGAGCTTTTCGGATATGAAGAGGGTGCGTTTACCGGAGCAAGGAAGGGAGGTAAAATAGGGCTCTTTGAATTGGCAGACGGCGGAACAATTTTCCTGGATGAAATAGGAGATGTATCTTTAAAGGTGCAGACGAAGCTTTTAAGGGTGCTTCAGGAAAAGGAAATTATGATGGTAGGAGGAACCACCATAAAAAAGGTGGATGTGAGAATAATTGCAGCTACAAATAAGAATTTAAGAAACATGGTCTTGGAAAAAAAGTTCAGGGCAGATTTATATTACAGGCTTAAAATAGGGTACTTATACATTCCGCCTCTCAGAGCAAGAATTTCAGATATAGAGGAGCTGGTGGCTTATTTTATTAAAATATCTACAGCTGCGGATGTCAAGGTTTCACAGAGGGTTATAGATGAGTTTATGAAATATAAATGGTTTGGCAATGTAAGAGAGCTTGAAAATACAATACAGTACATGCTTGCGGTGAGGAACGGAAATATTTTGATAAATTCCGACTTACCTGATAGAAATTTTTTTGAGGAAGCATTAATGGAAAAGAATTATTTTGAAAAAAATTATGCTGAAATAAATGATGCCGGAATAAATAATGAGTACGAATTAAATGATGATTTTGTAAATATATTGAAATGCATTAAAGAACTTCAAGATAACAACATAGCAGCAGGAAGAGAAAAAATATCTCATAAATTAACGGAATACGGCTGCAGCATGACAAGCTCTCAGGTGAGAACAAGGCTTGACATTCTGGAGGATAAAGGTTATTTAATTAAAAAAAGAGGAAGGCAGGGAACGGCACTTACTGATTTCGGGTTAAAGTATATTAAAAAAATCTCTCAAACAACGTTTATATAACGGGACTGTGAATAGTAACATTTGTGTGTATCTTGTCATAATTTAAATAAAAAGGAGATTTTTCATGCGAATTATTATAGATGGAGATGCCTGCCCTCAGCGAGTCAGGGAAATATGCGAGGAGGCTGCAAAGGAATTTGGAATAGATTTAATTATTGTTGTGGATATAGACCATTACATTGTCAGCAACTACCAGATTATTGTAGTTGAGCAGGGAAGAGATTCTGTAGACTACAAAATAGTACAGATGTTTAAGGAAGATGACATTTTAGTAACCCAGGATTACGGACTGGCAAGCCTTGTATTGGGTAAGGCATCAGCAATAATCCATACATCAGGCTTTTTCATAAATAAAAATAATATGGATAGTCTTCTTCAATCAAGGTATATCAGCGAAAAAGTAAGAAAACAAGGGGGAAAGACAAAGGGACCTTCTAAGCGAACAAAAGAACAGGATGAAAACTTTAAAAAATGCCTTTACAAAGTTCTGCGTGAAAAATCATGGAATAAACCCAAAAGCAAAATTAGAGAGCCATGACAAAAACTGATTTTAGGGACTATTCTTCCTGCCGGGAATGGATCCGGCAGAAAGAGTAGTCCCCAAAGTTTCTGTGCTTTAACCGCATTTTATTTTTCCATACTTTCAACTACATCGTCTACAATCTTCATGGAAGATGATTTGTTGTACATCTTTTTCATGTTTTTCTTCATTGCAAGGAGCAGGCGGGGATTGTTAATAAGCTCAATTGTGCTGTTAATAATCTGGTAGGAATTGTTTGCAATAATTGCCGCACCTTTTCTTTCAAAGTACAGCGCATTTTCCTTTTCCTGCCCCGGTACGGGTTTAATTATAATTAGCGGGAGCTGAACAGACAGGGCTTCAGTCAAGGTTATTCCTCCGGATTTTGTTATCATGCAGCAGGATATTTTATAAAGGTCGTCAATATTTTCGATATAACCAAAAACCCTCAAATTTTTTAATTCCAGTGATTCAAGCCTTTCCTTCTGTGTTTTGTTGTTTCCGCATACTACCGCAACCTGAATGTTTTTATCTTTGCAAAGTTCAATGCAGACTTTCTTAATATCCTTGAAAACTCCAAATGCTCCCGAATTTATTAGCACAATTTTCTTACCTCTTTTGAAGTTGTACTTATTGTAAAGCATTGAAATACTTTCTGCTTCTTCAAAAGCCTCTCTTATTGGTATTCCGGATACAACTGTTTTTTCAACAGGTATATTCAATTTCTGCAGTTCCTCTTTTAGTTCTTCCGTTGCAATATAAAACTTGTCGATTTCTTCACTCAACCAGAGTTTATGTACATAAAAATCTGTCACTATGTTGAAAACAGGTATATTTTCTCCATTGCTGTTCTTTATTTTTAAAGAAGCCAGTATTGGGAATGTATTAATTATTACATCCGGTTTAAATTCTTTAGATATATCACGGAGCTTTCTATATCCAAAATTTCTGTATACTTCTATTATTTTTTTATCGGTAAGTTTTTCCGAGCCAAAGTATAATATTGAATAGGCTTCTCCAAATTCATAGCTCTTAATGTATGCTTTTTTTATGCTTTCTGTGATTTTTGGATGTGCCTCTGTAAATAGGTCCACAACAAACACATTGTTATATCCCTTATTTATAAATGCATTTTTTAATGCTGTTGCAACCATCTTATGACCATTCCCGAAGGGAGCTGTCGTTATTAAAATATTTAAAGCCATAATTCCTCCATAGAAAATCAATAAATAAGTGTTCTGTTTGTACCTGCTTTCCAATATTATAATATATAACTTAAATTAATAAAAGTACAATTTTCGGAGGGAAAAGTGTTTGAAGAGTTCTTAGAAGCATTCGTGCTGGTCTTTGTTGCTGAAGTAGGCGACAAAACACAGTTAATGCTCATGACATTAGCTGCAAAATACACCGCATTGCAAATGATTTTAGGCATTTTGCTTGGCGTGACCATAAATCATGGGGCAGCAGTATTGATTGGATGTTATTTATCCAATGTAATAAATGGCAATTTGCTTCAATTCTTTACCGGATTTATATTTATTGTTTTTGGAATTATGACTATAGTATTTGATGATGAAGGTGAAAAAGGAAGAAGTTTTAAACTCGGACCTGTTCTCACAACAGCACTGACATTTTTACTGGGAGAAATGGGGGATAAAACACAGCTTACTGCCATGACATTGGCTATGGAAGCACAGCATCCGGCACTGGTACTTGCAGGCTCTGTTTCAGGAATGCTTGCCATAGGCATTGTTGGAATAATAATCGGAAGTGCATTGACTAAACACATTCCTTCTAATATAATAAAGGCAATATCAGGATTGATATTTATAATATTCGGATTAATGAGGTTTATATAACAGATGAATTTAAAAGAAATAAAAAATAAAGTGGGAAAAACACTACCAAAGCCCATTGATGATGATTTGAGATTTTCGGTGCTGGTTCCCTTAATAGAAATTAACGGGGAACTTAACTTGGTTTATGAAATCAGGTCTGAATCAATAAGGCAGCCGGGAGAAGTGTCATTTCCCGGAGGTAAAATAGAAGAAAATGAAAATCCGCAGTATGCAGCCATAAGAGAAACGTGTGAAGAATTGGGAATTAACGAAGAAAATATTGAAGTTCTGTCAGAGATGGATTATGCTACAAGCAAGGGAGGTTCCTTTGTACATACATTTTTGGGATATATAAAAAACGTAGACTCTGCAAAAATAAATTACAGCAGGGATGAGGTTTCCGAATTATTCTTTGTTCCCCTGTCTTATTTCCTTGAGACAGAGCCTGAAAAGTACTACATGAATTACTACCCCAAGGCTGATGATGACTTCCCGTACCACATGGTTAACGAGGGAAGAAACTACAACTGGGGAAGTATCAGGTATCCCGTGTATTTTTATAAATATAAAAACTATATAATATGGGGCCTGACCGCAAAAATTACCTATGGGTTTATAAAAAAAATCACATAATAACAGCCTGCCACAAGGATATAGTTTCGATGACAGACTGTATATCATGGACTATTTTTGTTTTTTGTTTAAGGCTTCTTCCAACGTATGCCATGCCAGTACGGCACATTTAACCCTGGCCGGCATGTTGGAAATATTTTCGAATGCTGCGGCATCTCCAAGCTCCTCTAACTCATCTTCATCCGTAACTTTTTTCTTAATCATTCCGATGAATTTATTTATTAACTCCTGAGCTTCCTCAATACTCTTTCCTTCCATGAGATCCGCCATAATTGAGGCGGAAGCCTGGGATATTGCACATCCCTCTCCGGATATTTCAACATCTTTAATTACATTATCGTCAATATTCAGGTAAAGTGTCAAATCATCACCGCAGCTTGGATTGACGCCTCTCATTTTTATGTCCGCTTTTTCAGGTGGATGACGATGCTTATCCGATCTGCTGTACTGAGTTATGATTTCAGTGTACAATTCGTTTAGATCCATAACCGAGCCACCTCCTTACTTCCGAAAGACTTTCAGCCATTTGGTCTATGTCTTCTACTGAGTTATAAATATAGATACTTGCTCTGCAGGTCGAAGATACTCCAAGATGTGTGTGGAACGGCTGTGCACAGTGATGCCCTGCCCTTACAGCAACATTGTCTGCATTTAATATGGTTGCTATATCATGAGGATGTGCTCCATCTATTATAAATGGAACAACACCTATTCTTCCCTCCGGCTTGTCAGACCCGATTATCCTCAGGTGTGGGACGGAGGATAGTTTTTCAAGCATATATTCCGTAAGCTCTTTCTCTTTCTCCATAACCGCAGACATTCCTATATTGTTTAAATAATCAATTGCCGCAGATAAACCGGCAGCGGCTCCAACATTCTGTGTTCCTCCTTCAAACTTCTGGGGAACGGGAGCATAAGTGGAGTTTTGTTCCTCCACATATTCTATCATGTCACCACCGTATAAAAAAGGAGGCATGGATTCAAGTAAATCCTTTTTCCCATACAGAACTCCTATTCCCATGGGAGCAAGCATCTTATGACCGGAAAAAACATAAAAATCTGCATTCAACTCATTTACATCAACAGGTATGTGAGGAGCTCCCTGGGTACCGTCCACAACTGCTACAGCGCCAAATTTGTGTGCTCTTTCAATGATTTCCCTGACCGGATTTATTTTTCCGGTAACATTTGAAATCTGTGCCACCGCAACTATTTTTGTTTTTTCAGTTATTTTTTTCTCGATTTCCTCGGAAGAAATTTCTCCATACTTGTCAGTATACAGGAAAGATAGTTCAGCACCTTTTGCTTGAGCCACTACCTGCCAGGGGACAAGGTTGCTGTGATGTTCAGAAATTGCAACAACCACACCATCGCCTTCCTTCAGGAATGTCATTCCGTAGCTTTGAGCGATAATGTTAAGCGCTTCTGTGGAATTTTTGGTAAATATAATCTGATCTTCAGATTCGGCACCAATAAATTTTGAAACTCTTTTTCTTGCTGATTCATATACATCAGTAGCCTGCATGCTCAGGTCGTAGGTTCCCCTGTGAGGGTTGGCATTTGTATATTCATAGTAATCAGATACAGCTTTGATAACACAGCTTGGTTTTTGCGTGGTTGCAGCGTTATCCAAATATATAGTCCTTTTTCCCTTTTCATCCTTTTTCAGGAGCAGAGGAAAGTCATTTATATATGCGTTCATGGTTTTTCCCTCCTTATTCAATGGATTTTTTCAGAAGCCCGAGAATTTCATTTTGCAGGGACATATCAGGAACCTTGCTTAATATGGCTGAAAAGGCTGCTTCCACCAACATTTTTTTTGCTTCCTGTTCGCTTAAGCCCCTGCTCATCATGTAAAACATCATATTGTCGTCAGGACGTCCCGAGCTTGCCGCATGTTCGCCTTCAACATCATCCTCTGCACAGAGCAGAACCGGTACAGATAAATTCAGCACACCCGGATCCATCATCAGAACATTTTCTTCCTCTCTTCCCTTAGAACCGCCGGAACCGCTTATAAAATCTATGGTATCTCTTAAGATTTTCCTGCTTTGTCCTGACAGAACGCCTCTGATACGCATATTGCTCAGGGTCTTTTTACCTCTGTGTTCAACTCTTGAGGAAATATCAACAACTCTTGTACCATCACCCATGTACAGGATGTCAAGGTTCGCAGAACTCCCTTTTCCGTTTAAAACAATATTGCAGCTGGATACGGCCTTTGCTGCTCCCATTTCCGCCAGGATAACATGGATATGTGCTCCATCCTCACCAATTCCTGATATAACATCGTTATGAGTAGTTTCTTTATCCATGAGTTGTGCCCTGATTATTTTAACATCTGAATTTTTATCTGCAAAAATACGAACTCTGCCGCTGTGATGAATATTCTCTCCCTTATCAGAGGTGTATTTGATTATAAACGTACTGCTGCTTCCTTCTTCTGCTTCTATAATGATATCATCTATCAGGGAAGAATCATTCTTAACGTGAAACTCTATGGTCACAGGTTTATTTTCACTGTGATTTTTTGGAATTCTGAAATAACGGCAATGATTTCTGTTCTCATCAATAAACTTTCGTACCTCATCATTAAGAAAAAAGTCATCATTTTTTTTGTTCAGATTAAATTCATTAAAATTATGTTCAATATTGTGCCTGTATTCAGAATCGGTATTTCTCACATTTATATCATTCGTATCATCATGGGAATACAGCTTTATTTCACTCCTGTTTACATCCAGTCGGTTCCACGTGTCCACAGGCATTCTTTTTATATTTTCGGATAATTGTTTCATAGTGTTCCTCCTAACCTATGGTTCCTTCAAGCTCAAGATTAATGAGCCTGTTCATTTCAACTGCATACTCAAGAGGCAGTTCCTTTGCAACCGGTTCTGCAAACCCACGAACTATCATGGCCTTTGCCTCTTCCTCCGGGATGCCTCTGGTCATGAGATAGAATACTGCTTCATCGCTGATTCTTCCGATTTTTGCTTCATGACCGATATCAACCTGGTTATTGCGTATATTCATTGCCGGTATGGTATCTGTCCTTGAGGAATTGTCCATCATCAGGGATTCGCAAATAATGGAAGATTTGGAGCCCACAGCTTCCTGACTGATGTCCACGGAACTTCTGTAAACAGAAACACCTCCATTTTTGGCTATGGATCTGGAACTTACCGTCGATGATGTGTTCGGTGCCGCATGTATGACCTTGGTTCCTGTGTCAAGGTTTTGACCCTTTGAGGCAAAGCTTATGCCTGTGTATTCGGATTTTGCACCTTCTCCCTTCAGTACACTTGTGGGATAAAGCATTGTAACATGCGAGCCGAAGGTTCCGGAAATCCATTCTATGGTTCCGTTCTTTTCGACAAGAGCACGCTTGGTATTCAGGTTCATCATGTTCTTGGACCAGTTTTCAATGGTGGAGTAACGGAGGGTTGCTCCTTCAGCCACATATAATTCTACGCATCCTGCATGAAGATTAAGCATATTATACTTTGGAGCAGAACATCCTTCTATAAAATGAAGCTTTGCACCCTTTTCAACAACAATCAGTGTATGTTCAAACTGTCCTGCTCCCGGTGCGTTAAGTCTGAAATAGGATTGAAGCGGAATATCAAGGCGTACACCTTCAGGCACATAAACGAATGAACCTCCCGACCACACTGCTCCGTGCAATGCGGCGAATTTATGGTCTGTGGGAGGGACAAGCTTCATAAAGAGCTTCCTTACAATATCTTCATAATCCCGTACAGCCGTTTCCATATCTGTGTAGACAACTCCTTGCTTCAGCAGGCTTTTCTTTATGTTGTGATAAACAACCTCAGAATCATACTGAGCTCCCACACCAGCCAGGGAATCACGTTCAGCCTGGGGTATTCCAAGCCTTTCAAATGTATCCTTTATATATCCCGGAACCTCATTCCAGTTATCCTTCATATCTGTGTTGGGTCTTACATAGGTTACAATCTGATTCATGTCCAGTTCATCAAGTGAAGGACCCCAGGTGGGAAGAGGCGTCCTGTTGTATATTTCCAGAGACTTCAGACGAAGCTCAAGCATCCAGTCCGGTTCATTCTTTTTTTGTGATATTTCTCTTACAATTTCCGGTGTAAGACCGGTATCTGTTTTATAATTATTGGTATCTGCATCCCTGATATCATATATATCACGGTTTATATCATCTAAATGAGTTTTTCGCTTTTCCATATAATCCTCCTTATAAGTTTTCCAGAACTGCTGCATATCCGTTTCTGCTTATTTCATCCACCAGTGATGCGTCAGAGGTTTTTACGATTTTTCCTTCGGCAAGTATGTGCACATAATCAACAGGAATACTCTGCAATATTCTTGTAATATGAGTTATGACAATTATACCGTTAGAATCATTTTTATATTTCAGCAAGCTGTCAGAGATTATTTTCACTGCATCCACATCCAGTCCCGAATCAGTTTCATCCAGAATTGCAAGCTTTGGATCGAGTACAGAAAGCTGCAGTATTTCATTTTTCTTTTTTTCTCCTCCGGAAAATCCCACATTCAGGTACCTGGATGCATAGGACTCGTCCATATCAAGTTCCTGCATTTTAGATTTTAATTCCTTTCTGAATCTGAGTATCTGTTCGTCCTTTCCCGTGTGGGCTCCCTTTGCGGCTCTCAAGAAGTTTTCCACCGTTATACCTGAAATTTCTTCCGGAGCCTGGAATGAAAGAAACATTCCCTTCCTGGCTCTGAAATCAGGTTTTTTATCTGTAATGTCTTCATCCTCAAAATATATTTTTCCACCAGTTACCGTATATCTGGGATCACCCATCAGTGCATTTGCCAGGGTGGATTTTCCCGCACCATTTGGACCCATTATAACATGAACCTCACCCGGCTTAACGTTCAGGTTTATGCCTCTTAACAATTCTTTATCCTCAACTGACACGTGAAGATTATCAACCTTTAATAAATTCTTTTGCATTTTTCGCACCTCCCAATGCTTTCCTGTTTTGTTTCATCAGCTTCATAGTCGCATTTTATATAGCATTCCTTGTCAACAGAAGCACTGTTTGCAACAGCATCAAACAGTCCTGTTATCTTTTCAACTGTTTCATCATTTAGTGTTTCGATGTAAGATTCAATTCTATTTTTAATTTTATCATAGTACTTGTCATATCCCTCACAGGCTCTTTCACCATTTTCTGTAAGCCTGTAATAGACCTCTTTTTTGTTACCAGACATGCGGTAAGGTTCAAGGTATTCTTTCTTTTCAAGCTTTTTTGCAAGCTGTGTTACTGCACCGTTTGTCATTCCAAGATACTGCGACAGATCGCCGGCCTTAGAATTTTTGTTGCGCTGTATGCACTTTAACAGACTGATATCCGAAGTTGTGAGATTATGTTCTGTTCCATAATTTTTTGCAATTTTTGATTCACAGTTTATAATGTTAATAGTCTGATATAATTTTTCAGTCACAGACTGTCGTTCCATTTAACCACCACCTGAAATATTCTTTAGTTACTAAAATATATTATACACCATTTTAATCAGAATGCAAATATTTTTTAGCAACTAAAATAAATATTTTTAAAAATTTTTAGTTGCATTTTATGAATGAGTGTAATATAATAAAGAAAAAAATACAATTTTAAGGCTTTCCGTCAAGCCATAAATGCAAATTCTCTTATGAAATGATCACCTCGATATGCCGTTTCAACAGCACAATGGGGTGGTATTAGGATTTGCAGAAGCACCGAATATTGCATAGATATGATTCCAAAGCACAATGACAAGACCCCTAAGCCAAAATATAGTCATAAGAATCAGACTTTGTTCTAAAAAGCAATATATTATAGAAGTTTATTATGCAGAGTAAAACAGGAGCAGTTCAGACAGGCTAATATCAATTCCAAATTTTTGCAGATCGTCTTTTCGCAAATTCCACAGATATTCAATAATTTCTCTGTTGTTTTTTCCATAGTGAATGCGATTATGGCACGTGCTACAAAGGCACACAATGTTTTCTGGTACGTCAATGAATGTGTCAAAATGATTGGCGTATTTTAGCGGGATAAGGTGATGCGTTTCAAGATAGGGATATCCATCGATTCGCCTTGGAAATGTTTCGTGGGAGGCGTCAAATTCACATTCCCATTTTGCATGGCGTAATGCGCTTTTGGCTGCTTTAACACTGCGGGAAAAAGTTTTTTGCGTTCTTAATAAAAGTGTTGGCTTTTCATGTTGCTCATAAGTGAAATCAAAAGTCTCATGCTTCATATTAAGATTTTGCAGGTATTGATTGATAGCAGTATCAATATCTGTTTCAAACAAATTTAAGGCTTTTATTGCTTTAACAAGTTCGGGACGCAATTGCATAATATATGCTCCATTTTTCTTTGCTGTTTCAATCCATGCAACAGGCCAATATGTCTCTTTTCCATCTTCCCCGATAAGATGAAACCGTTTGATATAATTTATCGCAATTTTTCCAAGGCGCATATTTTGAACGCTGAAGAAATTATGAGAATACCCATATTGTTCTCCTAACGACTTGCACGATGCTGTATAGTATGGAGCATAATACCACTTTTCTAAAGCTGACAATATATGGGGATCATTTTGAATCTTAGGCAGCAAGAGGATTTCTTCCCATTCATTAGCTGATATAGGAACATTATAATTTTTCGTAACAGGATTACGGTGAATATCTGTCATTTCCTTATTTCCTTTCTAGTTTTATCAAAATGTTATTTCACCCTTTCACCTGAAAGGTTCCAAGGTACCTCTACAGTCTGTTCTATCTACTCAAGTTCAAATGCATCTATCCCAAACAATGGAAGCATAACATCTATCATGGCTACTCAGCCCTTTGACATTTCCGAAAATTCCGTCTTTGGATAAGTTCCCACAGTCCGCCTGCCGTTCCTGAGAAAAATCCATCCATGCCGGAAAAAGGCGCTGTTTCAAGGCATTTCAGCCGT